>JAEEGL014561596.1_pt1 | contig 11836 bp, 10 predicted proteins | sample 9134231 | NCBI WGS metagenome assembly JAEEGL01 (sample SAMN16246548, study PRJNA631951) | gut metagenome | biome: gut microbiome; feature: rumen; material: fiber-attached | host: Bos | place: Iran: Karaj | collected 2018-10 | reverse complement strand
GCTCTATTTCAGTTCTTTGAAAAAGTAATCGCGGTTGAGCTTGACGATCGCTTGGCTACAAACCTGCCCAAATCTTTTCCAGGCAAGAACCTCGAAGTAATTAATCAAGACGTAATGTCGCTTGATTTGGCTACGCTTAGTTTGCCCGAGCATTATGTCGTCGCGGGGAATATTCCGTACTATATTACCTCGCCGATTATTCAGAAATTCATTCATGCCGAGCATAAGCCAGAAAAAATCGTTTTACTAATCCAGAAGGAAGTTGCCGAACGTCTTGCTGCGAAGCCGGGCGGCTATTCGATTCTCGGTCTTTCTGCGCAGATATACGCCAAGGTTACGCTTGGCCCGGTCGTTGGGAAAGAATTTTTTACACCGCCACCAAAAGTCGACAGCCAAGTTGTTGTTCTTGAGCCGCTCGCAGAGCCACTTGCGAGTGAGCAGACAATGGCGCTCATTAAACTAGGTTTCGTCGCGCCGCGCAAGAAGTTAATATCGAATCTGTCGACAACCTTACATCTGCCAAAAGAGCATTTGCTTGACATTTTTAATGCCAACAAAATCTCGCCGAACGCTCGTCCGGCAGATCTATCAATCAATGATTGGTTGAATATCGAAAAACAAATCGAACGCGATTAGAAGAATCTGAAGCCTGTAATCGGGAAGATGCGTGACGAAACTGGTCCAGCTATTCTGCAGAGCGGGATTGTACCGAGACCATTGCGCGAATCATACGAGTTGCTATTTTCGCGGTTATCGCCCGAGACGAAGATTTCGCCTTCTGGAACAATCGTATCAACATTGCCAGAAGTGTATTCCTTCGGACCATCATTGTCTGATTTACGCGTAGCGTCATCTGGATGGAATCCTTCTGGATGCTCGTCATTGTAGACGGTCAAGACGCCGTCTTCGACCGTAACGCGTTCGCCAGGGAAAGCAATTACACGTTTAATGATATATTGGTCATTAACGTCTTTCATGGCATCGCAATTCGTAATCGTGGTATTGCCGCCATTTGCGAATACGATTATCTGCCCACGTTCCGGTATATATTCTTGCCCCATAAAATGAGCCATCGTGACTGGGACGCGATTCACTATTACGCGATCGCCGGAATTGAAGGTGTTTTCCATTGAGCCGCCAATGACTTTATAACTGCGGAAAACAAAGGAATTTAGAATAAAAGTCCCCGCTGCTACTGCGGCTGCAAAGGCTAAGAAACTCAAAATGTCTTTGAGTGCAGGATATTTCTGAGCGAAGGTCGGTTTCTGTTCCATTACCTCATTTTACCATAAGTGGCGTAAAAAGTGGCTCCGTGCTAGAATATATAGAGTTATGGCTGATTATGTCGCATTTCGCAAAGGGCGCAATGCTCTAAGCAACGTTCTGCATATTTTGCTTAATATTTTGTTGGCTCTTGGCTCGACCGCCCTTACGGTAATTAGCGGCAGTTGGGTATTCGGTATTTTGCTGGTCTTGTTGTCAAAGTGGCGCGTGATAGCTGTTCGTCCACGTTATTGGTGGGTGAATATCAAGGCAAACCTCGTCGACTTCACGGTCGGCATTAGCCTTGCGATGCTCGTCTATTTGGCTGGCACAGAGGGGCTTAATATGTGGCATATTATTCTTACTGTCATCTATGCGATCTGGCTAGTCGTTATCAAGCCACGCAGCGAGCCAGCAATGACTGAGATTCAGGCGATTACGGCGCTATTCTTCGGTACTTATGCCGTCTCTTTAATGACTGCCCAGATTAATCCTATCATCTGCGTTATTCTGTGCTTCGTCATTGGCTATGGCGCTAGTCGCCACGTCCTTATTCAGAGCGACGATCATGAATATACGATTGTAACCTTTATTTGTGGGCTTATTCTCGCAGAATTGTCATGGATTTTCTATCACTGGTCAATCGTCTATCGTTTTGGTGAATCTTCACAGCTTTTCTTACCGCAGCTTCCAATTGCGGCGAGTGTAATCTTCTTTATGCTTGCGCGTGGCTACAAGTCAGCCTTGCGCCATGACGGCAAAATTCGCGCCGACGATATTATTATTCCGGCAATATTTTCAGCTTTAGTTATGTTTGTGATGGTATTCTTCTTCTCGGTGGCAAGTTTTGATATTTAATTGTTTTCTAAAAGGAGGTAACAAAAGGTGGAAACAGAAGCAAATCAAAATCAAGATAATAAAGCGCAGAGCGTTTTGAGCCAGAAGCAAGATTGGCGTAATTATTCGACGGGTAGCGGTAGTACGATGGCAAAAGAGCAACCGGCCAAAGAGAGCAGGCGCCCAGAACGACGCGGTAATGGCTTGGTCTTTGCTCTTATATTTTTCTCGTTATTGATTGGCGCCGGTGGGGCTACGGTTGGTGTTATTGCGCTCATTAATAGCAATAAGTCGAAGACTCCCGAAACCGTTAGCGTAGGTGGCTACTACTCAGGCAATTCGGCGGAATTTGAACAATCGTCAATTGCTGAAATCGCCTCGAAAGTTACACCGGCAGTCGTCTCGATTATTTCCGAAGTCCAGAATAATAGCTATTATTCATTCTATGGCGCAAGTACAAGTCAAGCATCTGGTACTGGCATGATTGTGAGTAAAGACGGTTATATCCTTACCAATAAACATGTTGTCGAGGACGCGAAAAAGCTTGAAGTAGTAACAGATAGCGGCGATACTTACGATGATGTTGACATTGTTGGCGTAGATCCGCTAAATGATGTGGCATTTATTAAGATCAATGGCGTAGATAATCTACCGACCGTAACGCTTGGCGACTCAAAGACGATTTCCGTCGGGCAGCCAGTTCTCGCAATCGGCAACGCTCTCGGCGCTTATCAGAATACAGTTACGGAGGGCATCGTATCAGGAACTGGTCGTTCACTCGTGGCTAGCGATTCGAATGGCGCAAACGCAGAAACATTAACTGATATGATCCAAACTGATGCGGCGATTAATCCAGGCAACTCTGGTGGTCCGCTCGTTAATGCTGTCGGCGATGTTATTGGTTTAAATACCGCTGTTAGCTCGTCGGCGAATGGTATCGGTTTCGCAATTCCAATTGCTGCTGCAAAAGGTATGCTGCGTTCTATTCTTGATAGCGGCAAAGCCTCACGTGCTTATGTTGGAGTCAATTATGTTACAGTGACGCCAGAGGTGGCCAAGCGCTACAAATTATCGGTTTCGCATGGTGCCTATATCCATAGCGAGTCTCGTTCGGGTAATGCTGTTATCGCAGATGGTCCAGCCGATAAGGCCGGCCTTAAAGATGGTGATATTATCACGAAGATTGGCGATGTCGAGGTTGGTCGCGCTGGATCGGTTACGACCTTAATCGGTGAATATAAATCAGGCGAAACGATAGAGATTACCTATCTTCGTGACGGTGAAACAAAAACAGCAACGCTCACTCTCGGAGACTACGAGAAATAAGATATAAAAAAGCCGCACAATAAGATGCGGCTTTTTGGTGGGGCGATTAGCTGTGCGAGTGAGACTGAACGCGCTTAATGAGATCGGCATTCTGTTTCTTGAGCTTCCGGTATTCCATTTCGAGCTTCTTCAGGCGACGTGATTTTTTCTGGTATTCTCTGAGAATTTCGAGCGTCAAGAGATTATTCATTGCGACGCGTTCGCCATAGCTCCGCAAAATTGTATGGAGCTTGTTCGTCATAAGCCTACCGTCTCTATCTTGGATCACCGGATCGAAATCGGTAGCACGATTGCTGTCATCCCACTTATTCAGCGGGCGCTTCAGAATCCTTACACTTCTACATTTGGTAACCATAAGGCATACCCCCTTTGTTATAAAGTACTTTGTAGCCCCCTCGAGCAACTTTTGTACTGTAACATAAAATTTGCAAAAAGTCTAGCAATCTATCGGGGAGTGTGTTATACTGCAAGAGTAATAAATTTTAACGAAACAGCTACCTCTGGTAGCAAAGGAGAAGGTACAAGATGCCTGTAAAAGCAGATATCAAGGAGCTTCTTGCTGCGGGCGCGCATTTTGGTCACAAGACTAGCCGCTGGCACCCAAAGATGGCTCCATACATTCATAGCAAGCGCGAAGGCGCACATATTATTAACCTTGAGAAGACCGTTGAATCTCTCGATGTTGCTCTTCCAGAGATTACTAAGCTCGCCGCTAAGGGCAAGAAGATTCTCTTTGTCGGCACCAAGAAGCAGCTCAAAGATGCCGTTAAAGAGGCGGCCGAGTCTGTCGATATGCCATATGTAACGGTTCGTTGGGTAGGCGGCATGCTCACTAACGTTGAAACCGTCACGAAGCAGATTCGCAAGCTCAAAGATCTCGAGCGCCGCATGGCTTCGGGCGAACTTGAAAAGCGCTATAACAAGCTTGAAGTTCAGCGCTATCAAGAAGAAATTGACATGCTCAATGAGCGCTATGGCGGCATTAAAGATATGGCTGAGCAGCCAATCGCTGTCATCGTAACTGATATTATCCAGGATAAGAATGCTGTCAAAGAGGCTAAGACTCTTAATATTCCAGTCTTTGCTATTTGCGATACGAATACTGACCCAAGCGAGATTGACTACCCAATCCCAGCAAACGACGATGCTATCAAGTCTGTTAAATTAATTCTCGATTACTTTGCTGCAGCCATTAAAGAAGGTAAGGCAAAGGTCGCAAAACAATAAATAGGAGGCAAAATGGCTACTAAGAAAACTACCAAAGAAGTTGCTGGTGAAGCAAAAGCTATCAGCATCGAACTAATCAAGAAGCTCAAAGAGCTTTCTGGCGTTGGTCTTACCGATGCTAAGAATGCCCTCGTTGAGGCTAAGGGTGATTTTGACAAGGCTCTCGAAGCTATGCGTAAAAAAGGCCTCACTAAGGCTGAAAAGCGCGGCGATCGCGAGACTCGCGAAGGTGTTATTGATTCTTATATCCATGATGGTCGCCTCGGTGCTATCGTTGAGGTTAACTGTGAGACTTCATTCGTCGCTAAGACCGATGAATTCAAGGACCTCGCGCACAAAATCGCAATGCAGATTGCCTCGATGAATCCACTCTATGTCACTGAGGAGGATATTCCAAAGGAAGTTCACGACGAGAAGTTTAAAGAGCTTGAAGCTAACTTCAAGGGCCCAGAAAAGATGAAAGAGCAAATTCTTGACGCTCAGGTCAAAAAGGCCTTCTCCGACAAGGTTCTCATGAACCAGCCATACATTCTCGATGATTCGAAGACTGTTGAGCAGTTTATTAAGGAAGCTATTGCTAAGACTGGTGAGAATATCACCGTCAAGCAGTTCAAGCGCATCGAGCTCGGTGTTACTGAGTAATTGAATTAAAAAAGAAGCTCTATCTCGGGGCTTCTTTTTTGATGTCTGATAAGAGATGGTATAATATACGATATGAGCAAATTGATTTTAATTACCAATCCGGGCAGCGCTAGTCGTAAATATGCGCTTTACGACGGCGATCAACTCTTGGCGCAACTTCACTTCGAGTACGAAGGCAAAAAAGTTATCTGCACCCTCAAAGATGAGCAAGGCAAGAAAAAAGATATCAAGGTCACTATTAAGCACCTTAATGAGGCTGCATCTGTTGTACCGAAAATACTTACTGACGAACAGTACATTAATGATAAGAATAAACTAACGGCAATCGTGACTCGTATGGTCGCGCCTGGCGATTACTTTGTTAAAGATCGCGTCGTCGACGCTGAATTTATGAAGAAGCTCGCCGAGGCCGAAAAGCGTGCCCCAATTCACGTTCCTAACATCGCGAATGAAATTAAGCTTCTTCGTGAAGCTTTTGCTGATACAAAGCTAATTGCGGTTTCGGATACTGCTTTCCACTGGGATAAGCCAGATACGATGAAGTATTACAGCTTCGATACTGAGCTTGCTGACAAATATGAAATTAAGCGCTATGGCTATCATGGCCTAAGCTATGCTTTTATCTCTCGCTACATGAAAGAGCAGGGTATTCTTCCAGAAAAACTCGTTGCGATGCATCTTGGCTCCGGCTCGAGCATTTCTGCTATCTATAACGGCAAGGCAATGGATAATACCATGGGTTACACGCCGCTTGAGGGTGTCGCGATGTCGACTCGCTCCGGTAGTATGGATATTGGCGCAGCGATGGCAATTAAGCATGCGCTCAAATTTAAGACCGACGAAGAACTCGAGCTTTATCTAAATAAGCAATGCGGCCTTCTCGGCCTTTCTGGCAGCACTGATGATATGCGCGAAATTATTCAGAAGCGCGACGAGGGTGATCCTCGCGCAACGATGGCGCACTCAATCTTTGTTTATCGCATTCAGGCTTATGTTGGCCAGATGGCGGCCAGCCTCGGCGGTTGCGATGCGCTCGTTTTCGCTGGTACTATTGGCGAACGTTCTGATGAAATCCGCCGCTTCGTTACGCAGAAGCTTGAATATCTTGGCTTCAAGCTAGACAACGAGAAGAACGAAAACCCAGTTTTCGAAGGGCGCCATGCGCTCATATCGACTAGCGACAGCAAGCCGATTTACATCGTTTTGACCGATGAGACCGATCAGATGATTTATCGCGCTCAGGCTGTTCTTGCTGAAGAAGAGTAGTCAACGGATTTGCGGATGCCCCTCTTGTCAGAGGGGTATTTTTGTGCTAAAATAAACACAAGCAATTTTCTAAAACAAAAAGGTCAAAAATGAAAATAAAAAGAGAAATAATTGCTGCAGCAGCTTTTTCGGTACTCATCGGAGTTTTGAGTGCCTGCTCGGCATCGGCGGCCGACAAGGAATTTGTCGTCCATGCTATTAATCAAATAACTGGAGATAATGCCTCTGCGCTTCAGCTTACCTATGAATTGCAAAATATTGATGGATCTATCGTTTCGAGCAAGACGAGCAGCGAACAGGATATTGCATTTGACCCAATCATCCTTGATGATGCTGACACTACCTCGCATTTCTATAAAATCGTCCAGAAAAATGACGCAATTGACGGCGTATCTTATGATGGTAAAACCGTCTACGTCCGCATAGTTCCGAATCGTAATCTCGTAGCTTATCAGGATGATACTAGCTATAAGACAATTAATGACGGCAGCGGTCCGCATCCATATCACGCAACCGAGGAAGAACTCCAAGGGCAAGCTTACGCCGTTTACGATAGCAAAACAAAAACACTCACCTTCTTCCGTGACGAGGAAGGGAAATATGTTAATGGCTACGCCGAAAGAATTATGGATGGCGAAGAGACTCAGTATAAGCAATACTTCACGGACTTCGAATTAGTTAATAAAGACCACCCGAAATCATATGGTGCCGTTTTGCCGACATGGAGTCTTGGCTGCAGGACAGACGTATACTTTTATGATCCATACTACTACAGTAGCTGCAGTACTGTTTCGAGTGAAACGGAGACTATAATATTCAAAGACGCAATTCGGCCAGAAGGGGCTATGGTGAGTTGGTTTGAGAATTTTAAAAATGTCGTAACGGCGGATATCGGTAAGTTAGATACATCTCGCGTGACGGTAATGGACAGGTTTTTTCGCTACGCCGAAAAACTCACTGATATCGATATTACCACTATGGATTTTCGAAAAGCGACTGAGTCGGCTGCTGACGGTAGTGTATCGGTGCCGCTTATTCATTTTCTGAACCATACTCCTTATGCGCTCCAAGAACTCGATTTTAGAAATTTCGATATCGTCGAAATTGGAGACAAGTTCCTACTCGGGGAGGCTTTCTGGGGAGCGGGGCTACGCTACCTGAATACGACAAATTTGAGCGCCGGTGGTGCAAGCCAGGATTTTAATGGAAACTCTTGCCTAGAGCGACTCGTTGTTGGCGAAAAATATTCGTTCTACCGTTCCAATCTTGATATGGAAAAGGACAATGATACTGTTCTGTATGGTACGGCTGGCTGGCTAAAGATTGAAACTGGGGAGATTAATAGCGCATTTAATATGATCATATATGATCATGGCGAATATAATGGCGACCCGAATCCACTCGCTGCCGGTAACTATGTTCGCCCAACTTGCAACGTCACGCCAGTAACCTTCAAATCGACCTATGTCAAGCCGGCCGAACCTGCCGCGAACCAAGATGGCATTAAAAATCCGGACACGAATGATTTACTAGGCGTTTCTGTGCTCGCGAGTTCTATCGGCGTCACCTCTATCGCCGTCGCTCTCGTAGTGCTTCGCCGTCGCCGCTAATATTGCGCTCGAAACTCTACTCCATAAGCGGTATAATATAGGTATGGAGAGATTTTACGACTATTTTCGCCCGAAACATTATGCAATTAGTATTGATATAAGCGCGGATAAAACTCGCTTTGATGCGGTCACGATTATTACTGGACGCGTTAAGGCGAAAACGATCAAACTACATGCCGTCAAGTTACGCATAAAAGAGATTGTTGTCGACGGAAAAGTCGTAGACTATATACGTAAAGATGGGCAAATTATACTATCAAAAATGCCCATAGATAAGACTGTGCGTATCGAGGCACGTTATTCGGCTCCAATTACTGCTGATATGCAAGGAGTATATCTATCAACCTATCAGGATGGAGATAAAACCGAGCAGATTGTTGCGACTCAATTTGAATCGCACTATGCGCGCGAGTGTTTTCCGTGCGTCGATGAGCCTGTCGCAAAAGCTACCTTTGATTTGATGGTTTCATCGGCAAAGCCGACTGATATGATTCTCGCAAATATGCCAGCAAAGTCAGAGACGCTAGATGAAGATAAAAAGACAGTCGTTTTTGAGCGTACGCCAAAGATGTCAACCTATTTGCTCGCTTTTGCCGTTGGTAACTTTATTGGCTGTCAGGTCAAATCGAAGCATGGCGTACAGATTACGGCCTATGCCGGCATTCATCAAAAAGTAGAAGATCTAGAATATCCGGCGCAATTTGCGGCCGATGTACTGGATTTTTATGACGACTGTTTTAATGTGCCATTCCCTCTGCCTAAGATGGATCTCTTAGCCTTACCAGATTTCGAATCTGGCGCAATGGAGAACTGGGGGCTCGTGACCTTCCGCGAAATCGCGATGCTTGCCAATGAAGGATCAGCCTTCGACCAGAAACAGTATGTCGCTATCGTAATCGCGCATGAATTGTCACATATGTGGTTCGGCGATCTTGTTACGATGAAGTGGTGGGATGATCTATGGCTCAATGAATCATTCGCAAATATGATGGAGTCTTACGCGACGGACAAGATTCGCCCAGAGCTCGCAGCTTGGGATGATTTCTATACGACGGCAATTCTGGGTGCGTATAGTCGCGATTGTCTTCCTGGTGTTCAGCCGGTCAAGGTCGACGTCAAGCATGTTGAAGACATCGCTAATCTGTTCGATAGTGCAATTGTTTATGGCAAGGGTTCGCGCCTACTGTTTATGCTTATGCGCACGATGGGCGAAGAAAACTTCTTCAAGGGATTGAAAGATTACTTCGAGAAACATAAATATGGCAGCACTGAGGCTGACGACCTCTGGAAAGCCCTTAGCCCATATGCGGAATTTGATGTTAAGGAATTTATGACGCCATGGCTTACGCAACCAGGATATCCGGTCATAACGGATGGAAAACAAGAGCGATTCTTAATTACAGGCGAACATTCCGACGAAAAATATCCACTCGGTGATATTAAAGACGATTTAACTGGTGATTATCTCATAAACTTGTCTGACGCCGAATACGCCAAGAAGTTGTCTCGGCTGGCAAGTCTCGACAAAGAGCAAAAGATGCGTCTCTTAATCGATCGCCGTCTACTTGCCAAGACCGACCGCGTAGCAAGCGTTTCGCTTCTTCCGCTTCTCGAGTCGTTTGCCGAGGAAACCGATTCGGTAATATGGGAACTCCTTTCTTCAATTATTGCTGATCTTAAAATTTTCTTCACGCCAAGCAGTAAGGAAGAAAAGGCCTTTAAGAAATATATCCTGAAGCTTGCCTTGCCGAATTATCGTCGACTAGGCATAGTTCCGCGAAAAAACGATACAGATAATGACATAAAACTTCGCCCAATCATTATGGGTATGATGCATTATAGTGAGGATGAAGACTATCTTGACGCAATCGACGAAGAGTACCGCCATATCTTTATTGCTAAAGTCGACCAAGATATTCGCTACATAGTTGCGTGCAGCCTTGTTCGCATACATCCAGAGTTATCTATGCAATATTTTGGTCTATATCAGACTACGCCAGATTCGGCGCTTAAACGCGACCTTATGGATGCATTGACGGGCGTCAAGAATACGGCGATCGCCCTAAGTTATCTAGATCGACTCAAAGACGGTTCCGTCCGTCCGCAGGATCGCCTAATCTTCTATATGCGCCTTCTTCGTAATCATCTTATTCGTGAAGATGCTCTAAAATGGGTCTATGATAATTGGAGTTGGCTCTATGAGGAAGAGGGCGACAAGACAATATTCGAATACCCACGTTTTATGGCGGCCTTCATCCGCACTTCGGTAGATGCCGAAGCATTCAAAGAGTTCTTTGCGCAGCATGAAAATGAAAAAATCCTCGCTCGCGACATTGCAGTGGCCTACGCCGAAATAGATGCTCGCCTCAGGTTAATCAAGAGTGATAAGGATAAAATCTATGAATATTTCAAATAATAATATTGCTAATAAGGATAAGAAAAAGCCGAGTTATCTCAGAGCTATCTGGATAACTGCTATTCCACTCGTAATCTTTATTGCTGCTCCGTTGCTTATAAGTTCAAATTGCCACAGTGGAAATGACTCTTCTAGCTGTATAGGCGCAGGGTATGCGGCTGCATATTGCTTGATTGCGGGGGTGCCAGTTACTACGATTACGCTCATAGTCTCTCTTTCAGTTATTCGTTATAAGCGGAACCGTAATGATGATAATATTGCACTAGCTAATTCAGTAGAGCAGCAATCAACGGAGATTGGCATCGATGTAACGTCAGACGCTTCCGTGGAGTCAGCCGTAGCCGATAAAAATAACTCAGTAAAGGACAGTAGTCGCACTAACTCTATTCTTTTCATTTTTTGCCTAACTTTTTCGCTAATTGGGATATTTATCCTAAGTCCGCTTGCGATCACTTACGGACCTCTCCGTGCAATTTCCGTTTTTATATCAATCGTATATATAGCTATGAATTTCTTGATTATTACAACTCAATACAAGAAGGCTATCCGCCCGGGCGATCTGTGGGTCGTGCTAGTTAATTTATTAGTATTACTGATTACAACTTTTGAAATCTTCGAGCATAATAATCATATCTTTCCGATGAGCAAGAGTCTTTATGGCAGTCCGATTGCTACCGGACCGTCAATTATAGCGGTAGTCGTATTTGTTTTATATTTAGCGGTTTCCAGCAATAAAAAAGCGCTAGGAAAGAAAGGTAAAACCGCACTACTTGCCGCGTCTGTCGTAAATATTGCGCTCAGCATCTTTGTCCTATTGTCGCCAGCATTCATTCGTGTCTAAGATTAATTGACTCATTGGCAAATTGTAGTAATATCGCACATATTTTAGACGAAATAATTAGTTGAAATGCGATTTTGGGCAGAAAAAGCCCAAAAAAGCCCCAAAAAGTCCAAAAATCTTCAAAAAAGTACTTGCATTAGACCCAAAAGTGCGTTACTATAGATTCAGTTTTTGATTCAAGTTCGATTTTGACGAACCTCTGAACATAGTTTGATAAATACTGCGAGGAAACAAACTATAATTTGTCAGAATTAACTTGTTTTCTTTGTCTCGAAATTTATCTTTTAACAATTTGGATTAGACAACGATAGAAAATAATTGACGGCAGTAATTGAACTTCAATTACTAGTTAAGTCAATGCATAAAAAGGTACATAAGGGCACTGATAGTGGATGCCTTGACATTTGC
>JAEEGL014545998.1_pt1 | contig 11836 bp, 8 predicted proteins | sample 9134231 | NCBI WGS metagenome assembly JAEEGL01 (sample SAMN16246548, study PRJNA631951) | gut metagenome | biome: gut microbiome; feature: rumen; material: fiber-attached | host: Bos | place: Iran: Karaj | collected 2018-10 | reverse complement strand
TTATGTAATAGATGGTCATCTATCTTGACTGCCCGTTACCGGACAGCTCCTCCGATCCGTTCCCGAACCGGAACGCAACCTACCCGAGAACACGACGGGCCGCCGTATGGTCTTCTATCTGGTCTTGCTTCAGATGGGGTTTACACAGCGCCTTCCGTTACCGGAAGACCGGTGGTCTCTTACACCGCCATTCCACCCTTACCCGGATAACCCGGGCGGTATCATTTCTGTTGCACTTTCCTGGGAGTCACCTCCACCGGACGTTATCCGGCATCCTGCCCTATGAAGCCCGGACTTTCCTCAGCTTATCGCCGCGACCATCCGTGCTGCTGTAAATACATTTTTGATAAATGTCACCCCGAAAACGCCTTCTGTGTTTCCTTGGTAACAAAACGATGCTTCGCATCTGTTTTATTATACCGGGAACACACTTCCACCGATAAACTCACGAACAATGGAATTATGTGGAAGCCCTTCGCTCGAAATTCCCAGGAAATACTTCAGGAACTTCAGCAGTTTATTGGCCTCCTGATACTCCGGCTCATCCTCTCCGATACCAAAAAGCAGGGGTTCAACATACTGCTTTAATACTGCCAGCTCATACACAAGCGCAGAATTGAACATGCAGTCGGCCTGCTCCTGGAACGGGAAGATATTCTCCTCCTCGCCGCGGCGAACAGAATACCACATAGCTATGGTACCCTTTGCTGAAGTACCTCTGGTCCTCGCATCCCTCACTATACGCCTGATAAGACGTGTGGTAGTGGTAGGGATCCTGTTGTGCTCATCGATATTGAGCTGAGTCAGGGCACTGATGTAAATCCGGAACTTACTCTCCTTCGGAAGCGAGTACGACAAAGCATCATTCAGACAATGAATGCCTTCCAGAACCAGAATGTCACCCTTCTCAAGTTTTAAGGTATTGCCCTTATACTCACGCTTGCCTGACTTAAAGTTAAAAGTCGGCATCTCTACGGTCTCGCCGTTGAGCAGCGCCAACATATCCTTATTAAAGCCTTCCACATCCATAGCTTCCAGACACTCAAAATTGTAATTTCCGTTCTCGTCCTTCGGAGTATCCTCACGATTCTTAAAATAATTATCCAAAGCCACGGGATGAGGCTTGAACCCTAATGTACGAAGCTGAACCGAAAGTCTGTGTGAGAAAGTCGTCTTTCCCGAAGATGAAGGACCTGCTATCATGACAAACTTTACGCCCTTCCTGTCCTTTATCTGCTGAGCGATATCACCGATACGTTTCTCCTGCATAGCCTCCTGAACCAGAAGCATATCCTCGATACTGCCGTTACATATCTGCTCATTCAGATCACCTACGCACTCCAGACCCATGATCTTGCCCCACTCGTTGGCCTCATGCTGAGTCTTGAAAAGCAGAGGACGGTCTTCGGCCTCACATACCTTGTCAGGTTCCGAAGGATCGGGAGTCATTATCAGGAATCCATCCGAATAGGTCTTAAGATCAAAATATTTTAGGATGCCTGTATACGCCGGCATGTATCCGTAATAATAATCACAATATCCGTCCAGCTCATAATAATTCGTAGTAGATGCACTTCTGTACTTAAAAAGCTTCTCTTTGTCAAACATTCCGAGTTCTTTAAACATCTTCGCAACCTTTGCAGTCGAATCGGTATGCTTTATAATAGGAAGATTCTCATCCACCAGAGCTCTCATCTCAGCATTTACTTTTGACAAAAGCGCTGCATCGAGCGGTACATCACCCTCATAATCGCAGTAAATAGCTCTGCCCAAAGTATGTTCTACGGTAATCTTCTTGCTCTTCTCAGGTCCTAGGACATTTTCAAAAGCTTTGAGTGTCAGAAGGATCAGACCGCGGCAATAGGTCTCCGAACCTATCTTGTCTGCAGTAGTCACAAAGCTCACCGTACAATCTTCTTCTATTCTTTTTCCAAGTTCTTTAAGCTTACCGTTGGAAAAGACCAGAATGATATCACCTTTTACTTTTCCTCTGTAGTCTTCCACAACTTCCGAGAAAGAAGCACCTTTCTCGTACTCCACCGTAACCCCGTTAACAGTAACTTTGCAATTCCCCATGCATCTTCTCCCTTCATACATTTATTTTGTCGTAAAACGAAACCGCGATTTCCATAATCTCCTTCTCATGCAGTAAAACCTGCATCTTCTCCCGTGCCTCGGCACTGGAAGAATTCTGTATACCCAGAAGATTCCTCTCGTTTTTTCTTACCAGATCCCCCAGCAGATCCTTTAATACCCGATCCTTACTCCGTAATAATATCTCCCCAAATTCGTCAAACACTTCCTGCAGTAAATCCCGGTCCGAATACCGCCCATCAAAAACTCCGGCGTCCCGGTTTCCTACGCGGTTATCACAGGACGCGATTTTTATTTCCAAGCGGTCATCATTGTTCTTCGGAATGTCACCGGGTATCGCCGGCACCGCTTTCATGGAATTATAAAACTTCCCATACTCCCGGCACATTTTTTCACAGACGATACAAAAGCCGTTTTTTCTCAAAAAACTCCGTACCAGTCCTATATCGGACTGTGGCTGAAGGATCAGCTCCTTAGCAGCCACAGCCTTTGATAAACCTTCTGTTAAAATCTGTACGGTCAGCATTCCGCCCATACCGGCTATGATTATCGATTCAGCCTCATTCTCGTGAAGCTCCTGTAGGCCGTTTGAGAGCCGAAGCTCAATCCGGTCTTCAAGCCCGTACATCCGGATATTCTCCCGGGCTTTTTCCAAAGGTCCCGTTCGCACATCCATAGCCAGAGCACTGGAAGCCACACCGTTTTTTATCAGCCATATCGAAGTATGTGCATGATCGCATCCGATATCGGCTATCCTCAACCCCGGAGTGACCATCTCACATGAATTCATAAGACGTTCCGAAAGCTTTATCCTATCCCTGAAACTCATTACTGCTCCAGGAAATCCTTAAGTTTCCTGCTTCTCGAAGGATGTCTGAGCTTTCGTAAAGCCTTTGCCTCTATCTGTCTGATACGCTCTCGTGTGACATTAAATTCCTTGCCGACCTCTTCCAGAGTCCTCGGCTTTCCGTCATCCAGACCGTATCTGAGCTTCAGTACCTTCTTCTCTCTTTCGGTCAGAGTCTCCAGAACAACTCCCAGCTGTTCACGAAGAAGCGTATATGTAGCAGCATCGGCAGGCATGGGAACATTATCATCCTGGATAAAGTCACCGAGGTGGCTGTCCTCCTCCTCACCGATAGGAGTCTCAAGAGAAACGGGCTCCTGTGAAATCTTCTGAATTTCTGCCACACGCTCAACGGGCAGGTTCATTTCCTTGGCTACTTCCTCCACGCTGGGCTCACGTCCAAGTTCCTGAAGAAGTGTACGCTGTGTCCTCATCAGTCTGTTGATGGTCTCAACCATATGAACAGGAATTCTGATGGTACGTGCCTGATCCGCTATAGCTCTGGTGATAGCCTGTCTGATCCACCATGTAGCGTAGGTACTGAACTTATATCCTTTGTTGTGGTCAAATTTTTCCACTGCCTTGATAAGTCCGAGATTACCCTCCTGGATCAGATCCAGGAACTGCATTCCTCTGCCGACATATCTTTTAGCGATAGATACAACGAGACGTAAATTTGCTTCAGCCAGTCTCTTCTTTGCCTGCTCACCGGCATCGATCTTATCCTGACTCTCTTTTTTCAATGTCTCGAGCTTCTTCTGAAGTTCTGCCCTCGCATCGGGACTTTCCTTCCTGATCTTCTTCTCGAGGTCCTGGCATTTACTCTTTGCTTCGGTACCGATATCTATAACCTTGGCAAGTTCCACCTCTTCATCGGCACTCAGCAGCTGAACCTTACCGATTTCCTTCAGATACATTCTGACGGGATCCTCGATACTCACACCCTCGGGAACCGAAAGATCGATATTTTCAAAATCAATATCCTCGGCGTTCTCGTATATGTCCTCCGGCGGCTCGAGTAAATCGGTATCGTCATCCGCATCGCCCTCTTTCCAGAGATCAACGCCGTTATTATCGAGGAAATCATAAATATGACCTAGCTGATCCTCCGTCAGTTCCATATCACCAAAGAAATCGTTAACTTCCTGGTAATCGAGTACATTTTTCTTCTTCTTAGCCAAGCTCAATAAGTCTTTGAGCTTCTCATGAAACTTTTGCTGTTCCATCAGTGTTAGCATTGCCGTGACAACCTGATACCGTTCAGCTTTCCGCGTAGCTTTTCGAGGCCGTTTTCTTCTTCGAGAAGGGTTTTGAGCCGTTCTCCATCCTTTTGCGCCATCGCATCCTCGATCTCACGCTCCAAAGCGTCCTTTTTCAGATCCATCACAAAATCAGCAAATGCTTTCCTCCTTTCGTCCTCGCTTGTATCTTCGAAATCCCCGGATGTCATCAGTATGTCCGCCACTCTTTTGCGCTCCTCGGCGTCATCAAATTTTTCAACTATTCTGGCCCCTACTGCCGATCCGGTCTTTTCGTAATCCTGAATAATATATTCGTATAACCTTCTTTCCATATCATCCTTAAAATCAGAAGGTTTTACAATCTCTTTTACTGCCAGGAATGCTTCTTTGTCCTGAACTATCGTGTTGATCAAAGTATACTCCGCCACAGCCTTTGCTGCTTCCGGCCTGCGCTCCCTGGTCTTTTTCTGCTGTTCCTTTTCCGCTTCGTTCTCTTCGCGGATTTTTATGGCAAGTCCTATCTCGTTTACCTGCCGCTTCAGTTCATTTTCTTCTATATCGTATTTTTCAGCCGCCGCACGGATATGATTATGCCTTGCAAACGGATCGTCTATCTTTGCTATAGCTTCAGCTATGCGGTGGTCGAACTGCGTCTTCGAATCGGGATCCTTTAAATTATGGCTTTCTTCCAGAATACCCGCCTCAAAATCAAATCCGTTCTGTGCCTGTTCTATTCTCTTCCTGTATTCAACGGCCCCAAGGTTCAACATAAATTCATCGGGATCCTTATAGGGCTGCATGTTCAGAATCTTGACAGTGAGTCCCGCATTCTTCAGTATCGGGATGGCACGGAGAGCCGCTTTTTTGCCTGCACCGTCATTATCATAGGTTATCACCACATTCTCGGTGTAGCCCTTTATCTTCCTCGCCTGGCGTTCGGTGAGCGAAGTCCCGAGTGATGCCACCGCATTATTAAATCCCGCCTGGTGAAGTGCTATGACATCCATATATCCCTCACACAGCAGGAAGAATTTTTCTTTGGTTTTCTTCGCCAGCTGGATTCCGTATATATGCTCGCTTTTTATAAAAAGTTCAGTCTCCGGAGAATTGAGGTACTTAGCCGTATTCTCGGCCTTCCCCATGATCCTGCCGCCAAATGCTACTACTCTTGACCTGTAATCCATGATGGGGAAAATAACCCTGTCCCAGAACTTGTCGTGGACTCCTTTTTCACTGAAATTAAACAGGCCGCTGACTCTCAGGTCCTCATCCGAGTATCCCTTTTTCTTCAGGTACTTATACAGGCCGTCGGAATATACTCCGGAAAATCCCAGGCCGAAATTGTTTATCGTCTCATCCGACAGCCCGCGGTTTCTTAAGTACTCATACGCACGCTTTCCCTCGGGTCTCCGGAGCATCTGATAATAATATATCGCAGCATCTTTGTTAATCTTCGCTATAGTCTCCTTGAGGCTCCTTCTTCCGTCATACTTTTTGTCAAAATCCTGTTTGGGAAGAGTGATATTTGCCCTGTCTGCCAAGAACTCCACGGACTCATAGAAGCTCAGGTTTTCGATTTTTTCTATAAATGTAAAAACATTTCCGCCAACACCGCATCCGAAGCACTTGAATATCTGCATGTTGGCGTTCACCGAAAATGAACCTGTTTTTTCATTATGAAACGGGCAGAGCCCCACATAATTCGCGCCGCGGCGTTTGAGCTGAACATAAGTGGACACCACATCCACAATATCATTGGAAGAGCGCACCTGTTCAAGGATTTCTTCACTGTAAGCCATTGCGCTCCTCCTTCCACTGCGTTTCGATTTTTTTTCATTGGTATGCGCCAGGCGTCGCGCATACCGACTGTCGTTACTGCTTCGCAGTAACGACGTTTAATATACCTGCCAGCCGGTCGGGACCATGAGTTCGTTGTACTTCATGACCGCATATCTGTCGGTCATTCCTGCGATATAGTCAGCGACAGCTCTTTCTTTGCCTTCTTTTGCATACCTGTGTTCTTCGGGTATGGCTTCCATATGCTCAAGATAATACTCATACATATCGATGAGCATCTTCTCCGCTTTTTTCTCCTGTCCCTTTGCTTTTGGATTGGTGTATACGTTTTGGAACATGAATCCTCTTAAATCCTGCATTGCATTATACACATCTTCGGACATTATGATATCATTTTTGCCTTCGCTGTTCGACACTATGTTGTGGATCATGGTATTTAATCTCTGGCTCAGCGAATGGCCCAGTACATTCGTGTATTTGGACGGTATATCACTTTCTTCTATAATATGTCCGCGTGTAGCATCATCTATATCATGATTGACATAAGCTATCTTATCCGATAACCGTACTATCTTTCCTTCCAAAGTGTTGGGACATCCCTCAGTCTGATGATTCAGTATCCCATCCTTTACCTCTTCGGTCAGGTTCATCGTCTTTCCGTTTTTTACTTCGAGGAATTCGACTATCCTGATACTCTGCAGATGGTGTTCAAATCCTCCGGGACAAACACTGTTCAAAGCCCGCTCTCCCGCATGTCCGAAAGGAGTGTGCCCCAGATCGTGCCCCAGGGCTATCGCTTCTGTCAGATCTTCATTCAGTCTCAATGCCTTTGCTATGGTCCGCGCTATCTGGGCCACCTCCAAGGTATGCGTCATCCTGGTCCTGTAATGATCGCCCTGCGGAGTAAGGAATACCTGGGTTTTGCCGTTCAGTCTCCTAAAAGCCTTTGAGTGAATGATCCTGTCCCGGTCACGCTGGAAGCAGGTACGGATATCGCACTGCGGCTCTTCGATACTGCGCCCCTTCGATTCATCACTGAATGCGGCAAACGGACTTAAGATAAGATGTTCCCGTACTTCCTGAAGTTCTCTAATGGTCTTTTCCATCGGTTCTCCTAAAAATTACTCTCCTGTACGGGCAGCCAAAGTACACGCACATATAAAAACCCATCTTCGCTACCTGCAGGAATATGCTTGATTACCTGCGGGAAAACTCACATCCGCAGAAGTTCTGTCTATATAGATTGTACTTCTTTGATAACTCGATTGATCTTTTGTATCCACCGTTTTTCTTAAAGTCCGACGGAAGATATTTTACACCGTATTCCGCGGCAAGCTTCTGCCCCAAATGGTTCAGCACCTGGGCATCCTTTAAAGGACTTATGGTAAGCGTTGTGGTAAAATAGTCATACCCGCCCTTTGCCGCTTCCTCGGCGGTTTTACGAAGCCGCAGTTCATAACAAAGAATACAGCGTCTTCCACATTCGGGTTCATTCTCGAGTCCCTTTGCGATCTCATAGAACCTTTCGGGCACATATTCCCCTTCCATGAAATCTATCCTGTTCCCAGGAAGCATACCGGCACTAAGCCCGGTTTCATTCCCGCCGATACCATCCATTTTCGTATCCGCACCCGTTTTCTCTCTCATCATCTCGTCTATCAGACGTTTTAGCTCGGATACTCTGTGCCTGTATTCATTCTCATCGGTAATGTTCGGATTATAGTAAAACGCCGTAAGCCCAGCAAATTGACTCAGGTACTCCATGCAATAACTAGCGCAGGGAGCACAGCAACAATGCAAAAGTATGGTCGGGCATACTCCCAGCTCCGACCATTTCTTTGTTTCCTTTTCCAATTCCTTCTGATAATTTATCTTATTTTCCAAGGATATCCCACTTTTCTTTTTTACTGTCAACCTAAGAACCACATCCCCGGTCATCCTGAGGCCCGCATTTCCTGTCAACCCGAGGATCACATTCTCTGTCACCCTAAGGACTGCATTCTCCAGTCGTCCCGAGTACCTCTTTCTCTGTCATCCTGAGGGCTGTAGCCCAAAGGATCTTAAGAATCTTCACTTCGTTCAGAATGACACCGGCAACCCGAATGACGCCGGCAACTCAATCAAAAACGACGACTCACCCTTCAAGAATCTCCCGAAGCGCCTCATACAGTTTTTTCATCTGAGCATCGGTTCCGACAGTTACTCTCAGATAATTGTCAATACGGGGTTTTTCCCAATGACGGACGAAAATACCCCTATTCTTTAAATCGGCAAAAAGCTTTAAAGCCTTAACCCTTTCATGCGAAATAAATAAAAAATTTGTTTTGGAATCAAGAACCTTAAAACCAAGCTTCTTAAGTTCCTCTTTAGCCTTCTCACGGGTCTTTACTATCTTGGCAATGGTAGCCTTATAATACTCCTCGTCATCTATAGCAGCTACGCCCATCTCTACAGCGGGGTAATTCATGGTATAGGAGTTGATTGAGAACTTAACATCGTTCATAGCCTGTATGATCGCGTCCGAAGCAAATGCATATCCTATCCTCATTCCGGCCATGGAACGTGACTTGGAAAATGTCTGTACTACCATGAGATTGTCGTATTTCTCAAGAAGCGGTATAGCGCTCTCTCCGCCGAAATCCACATATGCCTCGTCCACTATCACTACGCTGTCCGGGTTATTCTTTATGATGAACTCAACATCTTTTAAAGGCAGATTAACAGATGTGGGCGCATTGGGATTGGCTATCACGATGCCGCCGTTCTCCTGAAGATAGTCCTCCTTTACGATCTTAAAATCGTCATCTAACGGAACTGTCTTATAAGGTATCTTATAAAGCTCGGCCCACACATCGTAGAAGGAATATGTGACATCCGGGAAAAGTATCGGCTTATCCGAATTAAAGCAGGCGATAAAGGCTGTAGCCAGTACATCATCCGAGCCTACGCCGACAAAGGTATTTTTCTCGGGCACACCGTAATACTTTGCGATAGCTTTAGAGAGCTTTCCCGCATCTGTGGGCGGATAGAGACGCATCTTCTCGTCTCTTAAGTTGCATGCGATCTCCTCTGCGCCGGGTGCTGCCGGATAAGGGTTCTCGTTTGTATTCAGTTTTATGACCTTACTTACATCCTTAGGCTGCTCGCCCGGGATATATGGGGCTATTTTTCGCAGATTATCTTTAAATCCCATAACAGTCTCCTACTTATGATTCTTTATCAAACTGCCATTCAGGCTTCTTAAAAAAGTCAACTCTGGGCTCTAAGAACTTTAACTTATGTGCCGCAAGATCCGGAATGTATGCGGTCAAGGGATCCAAAATATAATCCCAGCTCCACAGCTTTTCATCGAGATTCATATATTCCCTAAACATTTCGCACCCGTCCGGAGCTATCGGATGGAACAGTACGGCCATTACCTTGCAGGAATACCATGTGTCTACAAGCAGCTGCTTCTTTAGCTCAATATCATCATTCTTATCGGCTTCCCTGCTGGTAGCAGCCCAATACTTGTTTACTTCTCTGATGTACTCATCGAGAGTATATGATATTCTGTGGAAATCATGGTTGTACATGTGTCTTTCATACTCTTCCACATTTTTTGCCGCAAGGCTCTTTATCTTTTCTGACACTTCTCCTTCAGGTAATATCCCGTTAAAGGAAGCCTGTGTCGAATAGAAGCACGATCTGATCAGCCTGTTGTATACGTTTGTCAGGAGGTTACCCTCTTTTACAACCATATCCACGCCCTCGCGTTCTTCTTCGGGCATGTACACCTGAGGCTTAAAACCGGTACTCTTATTGGAAAGTCCCAGGCTCATAAAATGCATACGAAGCTGGTCCACCGAATAGTGGTCAAGAAGCTCATCCGCCATGGGAGGCTTGATGGCCGAACTGCTGCTGGCCTTCGTATCCATAAACAATATATGCCTGTTGGGAATGATATGAGGCGGCTTAATATTCCCGAGAGCATGGAACATGCCCATCTCGGCGATGGAATAGAAATAGATATTATCCTCGCCTATAAACTGATAAACCAGGGCTTCATCATCATTCCACCACTTCTGCCATTCACCTTCATCCCTTCCTGTTGACTTAAGGTAAGCTTTGGTAAATGAAATGGGAGCCCATAAGGATTCGGGCCATACCCAGAAAGTAAGGTCTTTCTCTCCTTCCTTTTCAGGCACCGGAACACCCCACTCGACATTACCCGAAAGTCTGAACGGAACCAGTGTTTTGCCGGCAGTATAATGAACACCTGCCTCTTCCATTACTTTTCTTGCCGCATCTCTGTCATCAAGAGTTTTAAAGACGCACAGAAGGGATTTCCTCTTCTCTTCATTTATAAGCTCATGCTCGGGGAATTTATCCAGCAGTGCTTCCTGATCGATCCCCTCAAGATATTTCTTAGGTATATGTACCGACGGCTTATTGAGGAATTCATCAATAATGACCATCTCATATTTACGTCTGTTGGAATTTGCACGTAAGTCCTTAATGCATTCCTTTAAGTAGTCGATATCATCTTCAAGCTTGTAATACCAGTTTGTAACATTAACGAATACCGGTTTCTTCCCCGAGAGAACACTCACGGGATCGATCAGCTCGCTCGGCATGTACTGGTGCCCCAAAGAACACTCGTCAGCATATGCCTTTTCACTGGTACATCCCTCGATGGGACATTTTCCGACCACCTGACGCCCGTTTAAGAAAACTTTCAGTTCCTCATCATAGAACTGCGGCGTGGATAGTTTCTCCAGCGCACCCTTCTCATACAGTGTATTAAATATATCAGCAGAAGTCCTGTTATGTATCTCGCCGGCTTCTCCTAATGCCGATGCCCCAAAATAATCAAGACTGATCCTGTATCTGCCTAAAGTTTTATTCTGCTTTTCATGATTTGACTTTACATAATCTTTTATAGATTCGGTATATCCGCTTTCCTTAAGCTTTCTGTAACTCTCAAGAGCAGGGGAGCCGTAACAGTCGGTTCCGGATACAAAAATAACATTCTCCTTTCCTATCCTGTCACGCATAAACCTGGCAAAAATATCCGCATGGACAAACATTCCGCCTACATGCCCGAAATGCAGCTCCTTATTCCCGTAAGGCATTCCGCCGGTAATAACGCATCGTTTCGGGAATACCGGCTTTTCGTCAGGTCTTAATCTCTTGTCGTACATCTGCATCCTCCAATTGTGACAAGGTGATGATCTATAGTCACATTTATTTATACTCTTCAGCCAATTTCTTAAATTCAGGCAATGACCTCTTGATCATTTCGTAGTCTACGCAGTATGCGATCCTTACATATCCTGCGCATCCGAAGGTCGAACCGGGTACGATGAGTAAGCGATGCTCCTTAGCCTTTGCCACAAAGGCCTTATCATCTGCCTCCAATGCTTTTACGAACAGATAAAAGGCTCCCTCGGGTTTTACACACTCATACCCATACTCGCGAAGAGCGTTATACAGAAGTTCTCTGTTCCTGTTATATATCTCAACATCCACCTTTGCATCGAGACACTTTGATACAAAAAGCTGTGCCAGCGAAGGCGCATTTACAAATCCTAATATACGTGTAGCCACACCTGCTGCCGAGATGATGTTCTCACTATCTTCAGCCTCATCCGGGATCACAAGATATCCGATACGGTCTCCGGGAAGGGAGAGCGACTTGCTGAATGAGTAACCGACGATGGTATTGTTATAATATTTTGTAAGGTAAGGTACCTCTACTCCGTCAAACGCAAGCTCTCTGTAAGGCTCATCTGAAAGAAGATATATGGGTGCTCCGAATTCCTTCTGCTTCTTCTCTAAGATTGCAGCGATGTTCTTTATGGTAGCCTCCGAATAT
>JAEEGL014297616.1_pt1 | contig 11836 bp, 11 predicted proteins | sample 9134231 | NCBI WGS metagenome assembly JAEEGL01 (sample SAMN16246548, study PRJNA631951) | gut metagenome | biome: gut microbiome; feature: rumen; material: fiber-attached | host: Bos | place: Iran: Karaj | collected 2018-10 | reverse complement strand
TGTCTATAACATCCCTGTTCTATTGGTGATTGGCTGGCGTGGAAAACCTGGAGTACACGATGAACCACAGCATGTCAAGCAAGGTAAGGTTACTACTGGTCTGCTCAATGTGATGGGCATTGACTATACCGTTCTGAGCAAGGAAGAGGATATGGCTGAAGCCCAGATAAAAAAGGCCGTTGCCTTTATGCAGGCAACCAAACAATGCTATGCAATAGTCATCGAGAAGGACACCTTCGATGCCTATACCCTTCAGAACGTCGAGAAGAACAATCTTACGATGAGCCGTGAAGAAGCTATCCAAACAGTTGCTGCAGCCCTTGGTGAGAAGGATGCAATCGTTTCTACTACTGGTATGATCTCTCGTGAACTCTTCGAGTATCGTACAGCGATGAACGAAGGCCATGAGCGTGATTTCCTGACAGTAGGTTCTATGGGCCATGCCTCTCAGATAGCCCTCGGTATTGCTTTGGCAAAAGAGGATAGAAAAGTATGGTGCTTCGATGGTGATGGTGCCAGCATCATGCACATGGGGTCTATGGCAATCGTGGCAAACAAAGCTCCGAAAAATTATATTCATGTAGTATTCAATAATGGTGCTCATGATTCTGTTGGCGGTCAGCCAACTGTTGGTTTGAAGATAGATTTGCCTGCTGTTGCAAAGGCCGTTGGATATAAGCAGATTTTTTCTGTTGAAACCAAAGACTATCTGGAGGAACTTCTTGAAAAGTTGAAGACTCTAGATGGCCCAATCTTCTTTGAGGTTAAAGTCAAGAAAGGAAACCGTAAAGACCTTGGTAGACCTACAACAACTCCAATTCAGAACAAGGAAGCCCTTATGGGCTTCTTAAAAAAGTGACGATATGGTAAAAACAGCCGTTATAATGGCCGCAGGTTTGGGAAGTCGGTTTGGGAAATACACCGAGCTAATTCCTAAAGGTTTTATAGAGTGTGGAGGCGTTTCAATGATTGAGCATAGTATCAAAACGCTCCTTGACTGCGGAATAGAGCGTATCATCATTGGAACAGGCTATCATAAAGAGAAGTTTGAGGCTCTTGCAGAACGGTATCCTCAGATAGAGTGCGTATTTTCCCCTCGATATGCAGAGACAAACAGCATGTACACCTTATATAATTGTCGAGAGGTTGTTGGGAATGACGATTTCTTTCTGTTGGAGTCTGACTTGGTATTTGAGCGCAAAGCTATTTCATCTTTGATAGAAAATGCTGAACCAACCATCATGTTGATTACTCCTGTAACTAAGTTTCAGGATCAGTATTATGTGGCTTATGATGAGACGCATCAATTAACGATGTGTTCTACAGATAAGGCACAGTTGGATGCAAAAGGTGAGTTGGTGGGAATTCATAAGTTATCAAATGCATTCTACAAGGCAATGTGTGTGGACTATGCATCGAAGATTGAAGAAAAGCCTAAACTTGGTTATGAGTATGAAATACTCTCTATGGCACAGAGTGGCAATAGAGTTTATGTGCTGAATGAGAAAGGGTTATACTGGTATGAGATAGATGACCCAGATGACCTTGCTTATGCAGAAAAGAATGTTTTACCCCATTTGAAATAAGAAAAACAATGAATAAAATTAAGCGTAATGTATTATTGAACCCAGGCCCAGCCACTACCACTGATACAGTGAAGATGGCACAGGTGGTTCCTGATATATGTCCCCGTGAAAAAGAGTTTGCAGGTCTGATGAAAGGTCTGCGTAGTGATTTATGTAAGGTGGCTCATGCACCAGAACCAGAGTTTACTTCTGTCCTCTTCTGTGGCTCAGGAACCATCAATATTGATATTTGTATCAATTCGCTTGTTCCAGAAGGGAAGAAGATACTGGTGGTGAACAATGGTGCTTATAACACTCGTGCCGTTGAGGTATGCCAGATGTACCATATTCCGTTCATTGATCTCAAATCAAGTGTGTTTGAACAACCGAATCTGGCTGATGTAGAACAGACCTTGAAAGATAATCCAGATGTGGCTGTTGTTTATTGCTGCCACCATGAGACAGGTACAGGTGTCTTGAATCCTATTCGTGAGATTGGTGCATTGGCTCATAAGTATGGTGCAATCATGATTTCTGACACGACCTCATCACTTGGTATGATTCCTTTCGACATCGTGAAAGATAATGTGGACTTCTGTATGGCTTCTGCTCAGAAGGGGTTGATGGCCATGTCTGGTCTGAGCTTTATCATTGGTCGTAGAGATATCATTGAGGCATCCAAGAACTATCCTACACGTTCTTACTATTGCAACCTCTATATGCAGTACGAGTGTTTCGAGAAGACTGGCGAGATGCACTTCACACCTCCTGTGCAAACTATATATGCTACTATTCAGGCTTTGAAGGAATACTTTGAGGTAGGTGAGGAGGCAAAGTTTGCACGTCATCGCAGAGTCTATGAAGCCATCAAGAAAGGTGTCGCAGAGTTGGGTTTGAAGGAAGCGATTAAGGATGAAATTCAATCAGGCCTTGTTGTTTCTGTGAAGTATCCTGATGATTCTAACTGGAGCTTCGAGAAAGTACATGACTATTGTTATGAGCGTGGCTTTACCATATATCCAGGTAAAATTTCCACAACAAATACTTTCAGACTCTGTGCTCTGGGTACCATTGACGTGAAGGATATTGAAGATTTTTTTGTTGTTTTAGGCGATGCATTGAGTTGTAATAATATTAATATTTCATGACAATGGAGTCGATTAAACCACGCGTTTTGGTTATATGCTACACATATAATCAATCTCAATATATTGAGGATACTTTGAATGGCTTTTGCGAGCAGCAAACAGATTTTCCTTATCTTTGTATAATTATTGATGATGCCTCGATAGATGGTGAGGGTGAAGTTATAAACAATTATTTAAAAGATAATTTTGACTTGAATGACTCCATTTTTTACAGGCAAGATGATACTTGCGATTATTATTCGAGATTTGCTCAACATAAAGCCAATAAAAATTGCTACTTTTTAATATTCTATTTGAAATATAATCATTATCAAATCAGAAAGTCAAAACTTCCATATTCTATGGATTGGAGAAAAAAGGCAAAGTATATTGCCTATTGTGAGGGTGATGACTATTGGATTGATCCATTAAAATTGCAAAAGCAAGTTGATTTCTTGGAGAAACATCCAGATTATGGTTTAGTTCACACTAATTTTATGATAGTTGATGGTTCCAATAATGAAATCGGTGATATAAGAAAAAGGGACAAGTTATTAAAAAAATATGAAGGGAATCCAATAGATGAGATACTTGTTTTGCTTGGAATAAAAACACTTACTTTTTGTGCTCGCAGAGAATTTGTCCCTGAGGGGAAAATAGCAGATAATGTTTTTTCTGGAGATAAATATTTGGTTTTAAATATTGTTACTCAATCAAAAATCCATTATATGCCTGAAGTTACAGGCATATATAGATCATTAAAAGGTACGGCTTGCCATGCATCTAATTTTTTTATTGCAGATAGTTTTGAAAGAAGTATCCAAAGATTAGACGAATACTTTCTAAATAGGATTCCCTCTATTAGTAAAAGAATCAGAAGGCTAATGATGTTTAAATGGGGATCATACGAAATGATTTATCAATTAGCCTGTGGAGTTAATAAAGTTTCAGAATTACCACCTCTTCTATTGGCTTTTCCCTATGTCAGTGTCAGAGACTATAAGTTGCTTTTGCTTTATATTTTAATACACTCAAAAAAAGTGTTTAATTTGGTTCATAATAGAATGATAAAAAAAGACTATTATAGAAACCTAACAATCAGTTGAACAGACCCTTTTTTTATTTAAAATTCTGCCTGATCGACCATTCTTAATTAGAAAAGAATTGTTATGTATAAAAATATAATTTTAGCCTTTTTGGTATCCATACTCCCTGTGGCTTACATCTACGAATCTCCCTTTTTAATCAATAATCTTGGGCATGCTTTAATGCTGTTTTTCATTTTCCCAATCCTTTTTTTTGACTATTCAAAGCCATCAAGAATAGTGGAAAGAACGACATATAGATATTATATTCTTTTTTGTTTATATTTGATATTGATTTCAATTTTCTCACCACTATTTAATAATTTTTCTGGAAACGGAATAGAATTGTTTAGTGCAGCAGAGTTTTCAGTGATTATATATTTTCTAATTTCAAATAAGAGCCTGTCTAAAGAATTTGTTGAGATATATAGCAGAATGGCAGTAGTTTTTTCTGTATTTCTTATTATACAGTTTGTGGCTTTCACTTTTGGGGGAGTGAAAATATCGGGCGTTGTACCTTTTCTTAATGTTTACAACAGAGACATTGAGTCTATTATTGAAAGTCGTATTATTAGAATTAGTTCTGTATTCGGAGAACCAAGCCATTTTGCGGTTTATTGTATTCCTGCTTTAATAATGTATTTGTTTAACAAAACACAACAGAATGGAGTCGTTGTAAAGATTGTTATTATTAGTTTAGCTATTTTATTTTCAACCTCCTCCAATGGTATTTTGGTAATGGGAGTAGTGTATTTTGCTTATTTAGTCAACAAATATTTTTCCCGTTTTCATGTCGGTTATTTCATTTTTGGTGGTATTATTTTCATTATAGTCGCTTATTTTGTTCTTAACTCTGACTATATTGATAAAGTTACATATGGTTTATTCACGCAAGAAGTCGGAATGTCTGAATCTAAAGCAGATATGCGAATATATCGTGGCTTTAATTTTTATGGTGATATGCCCTTAGAGAGTGAAATTTTTGGAGTCGGCTGGAGAAATGCTGAAAATTTTAGCAAAGAATGTAATACTCACTTGTATTCGTATTATAATGCAAAAGTATTTGATTACTTTAATTCAATAGCAGGTACTTTAATATATGCAGGTGTAATAGGACTTTCATTACTTTTGTTGTTTTTTCAGTCCTTATGGAGAAGAACGAAAGATTTTGCCACAAGGACGTTGGTTATATGTGTTTTAATGTTAATGACTTCATCCTCAGTGTTAATGTCTGACCAGTGGGTATTCTTCTTGGCTTCTATAACAGCATTGACTAATTATTGTAATACATATAATCATAGTTTTGCAAATAGAAGATTTGCCTAAAATTATTATTTTGTGCATCGCTATTATTACGATTTTATCCTCTGTTTTATGTCTGATTGAGAGGCCATATTTTTTACATTCCTTGCAGCATTTTTAACTGAATAAAATAATAAAAATGAAGAAAGTAATAATAATTTTATCGCCAAACGTCACTGTTACGGCCAATAACTTTGAGATATTTGTAGAGGCGGCCAGTAAGTGCGGATATGAGGTTTTTACTGTGAAGTCTGTGAAAGAAGCAGTCAAAGTTGGAGACATAAATGATGTATATATCGCTAGCGGAGCAGAGGAGATTATCCGCTTAAGTTTAACAAGAAGAAAAAAAACTCTGTTTTGGGTGCAGGGTATTATTCCTGAAGAGTCTCTGATGCGCAACAATAGTAAGTTGCGCTTCTATGTTCTTTCGCAGATGGAGAAGTATGCCCTCAAACACTCTGGGTATCCAGTATTTGTGAGTGAACCGATGCGCGAACATTACGAGAATAAGTATGGCTTGAAATTTGGAAACAAGTATTATATTTTCCCTTGCTTCAACACCTCGATGGATAAGAATGCCTTTGATGCACGAGGCAAGTATGAGAATAACTATTTTGTGTATGCCGGAGGTTTAGCAATATGGCAGTGTTTTGATAAAACGCTGGATATCTATAAGAAAGCAGAAGACTGGGGGCTGCCGAATACAAAACTAATAGTCTTGACAAAGGAACAGGACAAGGCAAAAGAGATGATCGAGGCAAGAGGCATAAAGAATTTTGAAACTGGTTTTACAACGCCTGAGAACTTGCCGAATATCTTGAAAGATGCAAAGTTTGGATTTGTGATACGCGTTGAATCGCCTGTAAATCGTGTGGCGACACCAACTAAGATTTCCACATATCTTTCATGCGGGTTGATTCCAATTTTTGGTAAGAGTGTTGAGACCTTCAGACGCTTTTCAGAAAACATGAAATATACCGTGGCGTGGGATGATACTGATGATGCCTACGCTAAAATTCGTGGTTTTATGACAAAAGAGATAGATGCGGAAGATGTGCGAGAGGAATATGCAAACTTCTTTGAGAATAACTATTCAAGAGAGAGACACCTTAATGCACTTGAAGGCATCATTAAAAAAATGATAGAAGGATGAAAGCAATAACGGATATTAAGGAAAGACAGAAGATAGCTCTGGATATTCTTCTTTTCTTCAGGGACTTCTGTGAGAAAAATGACATCCAGTTCTTCCTCGCATACGGAACCTTGCTCGGTGCTGTGCGACATAAAGGGTTTATTCCATGGGATGATGATGTGGATATTATGATGACAAGGTCTGAGTATAGGAAATTCCTATCCTGTCTTAGCAAGATGGATCACCCTTATTACAAGTTCCTGTCAATGCATAATAACGAGAGATATTTTGCACCGTTGGCAAAACTATATGACGACAGAACACGTCTTATTCAAGAATATGGGCAGGACGAGAAGGTGGAGTATGGAATCTATGTCGATGTGTATATCATAGATAACATGCCTGATGATTATGCGGAGGCTGCAAAGATGTACAAGAAATCACAGCGAATCCGAAGCCATTGGGGGCTGTCTGTACGCAAGTTATCTGCAAGAAGCTCTTCATGGCTACATTATATTGTGAGGGTACCTGTTTCTCTGATATATAAAGCTTTGGGATATAGATACTATCTGAAAAAATACGACCAGTTAGCATCGTCGTTAAAAAACGACGATACCAATCATGCTGGTATTATTATTTATGGAGAGGGGCTGAAAAAAGAATACTGCGAGAAGGGTATGTTTACAAATGCTTCTAAGGTTTCATTTGAGGGAGTGGAGTTCAATGCTCCTGCTGACGTTGATAAGTACCTGACCCAGATGTATGGCAACTACATGCAGTTGCCACCAGAAGAGGACAGAAAAGTTCATCCAAGTAAAACTTTTTGGAAATGAGAGTACTTTTAGCCGCTCCTGCAAGTGGGGCTTCAGGAGGCATTTGTCGATGGACGAAGCATGTTAAGGCTTACTATGAGTCATTAATTGAAAAACCAGTGCAATTGGAGATATTTGATTTGGCTCGTAGCGAATTCATTCCTGATGATATTTCAATAATACCACGCCTAAGACTTGCACTTAAAGATTACGGCTCTATCTTGAAAGGCTTTAAAAGTGCTTTAAGTCGTAATCAGTATGATGTGGTTCATATTACATCAAGTGCTGGCTTTGGTCTCATTCGAGATTTGTTGATGCTTAAAATGGCTCGAAAACGAGGCGTTAAGAGTATTGTTCATTTCAGGTTCGGTAGAATCCCTCAACTCTTTGAGCAAATAAATTGGGAATATCGCCTTTTGGCAAAAGTTGTTAAGAAGGCGGACAAAGTAATTGTTCTTGACAAGAGCAGCCACGATGCCTTGAGAAAAAATGGTTTTGCCAATATTGAGCTATTGCCTAATCCTTTAGCACCTGGTGTGATGCAGACTATATCAAAAATTGGCGTGATAGAACGAGAACCAGGCCTATTGCTCTTTATTGGTCATTGCATTGCAACAAAGGGAGTGTTTGAACTTGTTCAAGCCTGTAAGGGGCTTTCAAATATTCGGCTTCGATTGGTGGGTGCTATTCAAAATGATATTAAAGAACAACTTTTAGAGATAGCCAACCATGAACAATGGTTGGAGATTATGGGTGAACAGCCTTATGAAGAGGTAATACGACAGATGCTGACTTGTGATGTGTTTGTTCTACCTACATACACAGAAGGATTTCCTAATGTGATTTTGGAGGCAATGGTGTGTGGATGTGCTATCATAACAACACCCGTAGGAGCAATTCCTGAAATGCTTGAAGCTGAAAATGGTCAACAATTTGGGCTAATGGTAGAACCGCGGAATGTTACGCAATTGCATGATTCAATAATTCGGATGCTTGATAATGGCTCTTTTAAAGCTGATTGCCGAAATAATGTCCGAAGGAGAGTCAATGAACGATACTCTATGCAAATGGTATGGGAACAAATGGTATCTATATGGAATGACATTATATATTAGCAAAGTGAGAATGTTGAACTTTATAAAAAAAGGATTGGGATGGGCATTGACAAAAATTGCTCACATCCAGTATAAGAATATACAGAAATCGTCGCGCGTTTATTATAATGCTAAAGTATATAAACCAGCCAATCTCTATATGGCAGAAATGACCAATATCGATGCAGGTGCCATCATTATGAACACCCGTGCAAAAGTCATTTTTAAAAAGAATTCTGGAGCTGCGTTCGGTTTTACGGCAGTTACTGGTAATCATATGTCTGTTGTCGGTTTGAATTTAAAACAGATTACAGATAAGGTCAAAAATGAGATGGATATCCATCAAGAAATGGATAAAGATATTATTGTTGAGGAAGATGTGTGGATAGGTAATCACGTAACATTATTATCTGGAGTCACAGTAGGCCGAGGAGCAGAAGTCGGGGCGGGAAGTGTCGTAAGGTTTAGTGTACCACCTTATGCCGTTGTTATTGGCAATCCCGCAAAAATAGTGGGATTCCGCTTTACTCCTGAAGAGATTATTGAACACGAAAAGGTGCAGTATGAAGAATCGGAACGCCTACCGTTGGAGGTTCTTAATAAAAATTACGAGAAATATTTCATTAATAGAATAAAAGAAATCAAACAATTTACAAAACTTTAATTGTATAGAGAATATGGATAAAAATGAGTTTTTGGCGAACTTCGTCGAGCAGTTTGAGGATACTGATCCTAGTGAGATTCAGTTTGACACCAAGTTCCATGATCTTGAAGAATGGAGCTCTTTGGTTGGTATGACAGTTCTTGCTATGGCTAAGGTAAGTTATAACAAGACCATCACTGGTGAGGAGTTGAAAAAATGTGTAACCGTTGAGGATGTCTATAACCTCATTAACAACAAGTAATGGAAGTATTCAACCCATTTTCACTTGAAGGTAAAACAATACTTGTCACGGGTGCCTCTTCTGGTATTGGCCAGTCCATTGCCATAACTATTTCCAAGATGGGAGGCAATGTGATAATCAGTGGACGCAATGAAGCAAAGTTGCAGAATACGCTATCGCTGATGGAAGGTGATCAGAACCAGATTATCACTGCAGACCTAACTCAAAAGGAAAGCATAGAAAATCTTGTTGGTATTGTACCACAACTGGACGGTATTGTTCACTGCGCCGGTATTGGCCATAGGATGCCCGCCAAGATGATATCTGAAAATGATATTAACACGGTAATGAGTGCGAACTTTACTGGGGCGGTCTTGTTGCAAGCTGCTCTGCTGATGAAGAAGAAGGTTAAGAAAGATTCAAGCATCGTGTTTATTGCATCGAAGGCAGCGGATTATCCAAGCCCGGGTAATGCTGTTTATAGTGCCTCGAAAGGAGCATTGATTTCATACGCAAGATGCCTTGCGCTGGAATTGGCTCCTCGCGGCATTCGTGTGAACTGTATTTGTCCTGCAATGGTATGGACGGACTTAATTATTCAAAATGAAGTTACGTTAGAGCAATTGAAAGAATCGGAAAAGTCTTATCCTTTGAAGCGATATGGTAAACCAGAGGATGTGGCGAACCTCGCCATTTATTTATTAAGTGATGCATCTTCTTGGATGACAAATAGTTGTATTGATCTTACTGGGGGGGGCAATAATTTATGAAACAGGCATATATAAAGGCGATGTCATATTATCTGCCAGAGAAAATTGTAACCAACGAGGAACTGGTTAAAGAGTTCCCTGAATGGAGTGTGGAAAAAGTGGCCCAGAAAGTGGGTGTGGATTCTCGCCATTTGGCATCAGAAGATGAAACTGCTGGTGACATGGCTGAAAAAGCAGCCCGCAGGTTGTTTGAAGAGTATTTGATTGATCCCAAGAGTATAGACTTTTTGCTGCTATGTACTCAGAGCCCTGATTATTTCTTGCCTTCAACAGCTTGTATTTTACAAAACCGCTTAGGCATTCCAACGTCAGCAGGTGCTTTTGACTATAACCTTGGTTGTTCGGGCTGTATATATGGCATGGCAATGGCAAAGGGCTTAATAGCCTCAGACTTAGCACAGAACGTATTGCTCTTGACAGCAGAGACCTACAATAAGTATCTGCATCCAGAAGATAAGAGTAATCGCTCTATCTTTGGTGATGGGGCCGCTGCCTGTTTGATTTCAACGGAAGGTATCGCCCAAATTGGAGAGTTTGTACTTGGCACAAATGGTGCAGGCGCAGATAATCTGATTGTCAAAACTGGTGCAGCACGTTGCAAACAGACAACAGGATTGAGCACGGAGGATAGTGAAGGTCATCTCTGGCGTGAAGACTATCTTTACATGAACGGCGGTGCTATTTTTAATTTTACTTTGGATGCTGTTCCAGCCATGATGAGCCAACTGTTAGAGAAAAGCGGTTTGACTAAGGATGACATAGATTATTATGTGTTCCATCAAGCCAACAAGTTTATGTTGAGTACCATCCGTAAGGTGTGTGCTTTGCCTAAAGATAAATTCTATATTGATTTGGCTAATGTTGGCAATACCGTATCTTCAACCATACTTATTGGGTTAAAGGAGTGTTTGAATAATGGCACCATCAAATCTGGTATGAAAGTAATGACTTGTGGATTTGGTGTTGGTTTGAGCTGGGGAGGCGTTACGCTACATTTTTAATAGTGAAAAGCCAATCATAGTTAGTTATTATGTGGCTTATAACTCCTTATCGCCAATAGATGAAAGGATCAAATATGAAAAGAGTTTTAATACATACACTAATTTTCTCGCCTGACGGAGTGTCAACGGCATACCTGTATAATGATATTGCGTTGAGACTTCAAGAAAGGGGATATGAAGTGGTGGTATTGACAACAACACCACACTTTAATATCGTGCCGGAGCAAGTGCAGAAGCAGCCCATGAAATGGAAAGTATGGGGTTTCTGCAAGAAGAGTAAGTACAATGGCATGACAGTGCTGCATGTTCCACAGAAGAAGTTCAAGAGCACGTTGTTGCGTTTGATAGGATTCGTGTACTGGCATATTGTATCCTTCATCATTGGCCTGTCTATTAAGCATGTTGACCTGATTCTTTCTCCATCTCCACCTTTGACTGTTGGCTGGATGAACTTGGGGCTGGCAAAGCTGAAAGGGTGCAAGGTGATATATAATGTGCAAGAGATATACCCAGACATCTTGAAATTGAAAGGTGGTATTGTACTGAAGTTCCTGCGATGGATGGAACATAAGGTGTATAATGGGAGCGATGCTGTAACTACGATAGACAAGGTGTTCCACGATACCATCGTTGACAGGTTTGAGGACAAGAGTAAGTTGCACATCATACCCAACTTTGTGGACACAGAACTTTACCACGAAGTGCAATTTAAGTTTTCGAACACGGATAACACGAATCACACAGATAATAATACAACATCTAAAGCCTCAAAAGACTCTAATCCCTACATTCTCGACTCTAAACTGTTTCCCAATACGGATAGTATTAAGCTGTTGTATGCAGGAAACATTGGTCATGCACAGTCATGGGAACCTCTGATAGAGTTGGCAGATAAGACGAGAGATTTGAACGTAGAGTATATTGTTATTGGCGAGGGCGCTAAACGAGGATATGTAGAAGAGGAGATTAAGAAACGTGGATTGGAGAAACTGCACTTGCTACCTTATCAGCCTCGCGAACTGATGCCTGCTATTCTGTCGTACTCTGATGCATCATTCATATTC
>JAEEGL013611804.1_pt1 | contig 11836 bp, 9 predicted proteins | sample 9134231 | NCBI WGS metagenome assembly JAEEGL01 (sample SAMN16246548, study PRJNA631951) | gut metagenome | biome: gut microbiome; feature: rumen; material: fiber-attached | host: Bos | place: Iran: Karaj | collected 2018-10 | reverse complement strand
ATTTAAAGAGCTCAGACATCATCACTCTGCATGCTTACTTACCACCTCAACACGCTGTCAAAGCCAAGTCAGCCCCAGGTGGTTATGAGTGCGAAAATGCACCCATTTCGTTTAAAGCGGGTGCAAAATTAATGCCAAACTTTATATCGGCAAAGAATAAACATCGAAAATTAATAAAATTTAAGATTCTCACTTTAGAGGAATAGGATTCTTATAGGTGTCGTTTTCAAGATGCTGGAGAAAGCCTTCATCTACGAGAAATGACACCATATTGATGATGTCGTCTTTAGTGAACGACAGAGTATCAACCAGCTCTTTAAGAGTGCGTGGACGCACCTGTGTCATATATAGGATGCCATCTTGGATATCTTTAGGCGTGTATTGCAGCTTCTTTCGCATCTCAATGCAGGTGTCGCAGTGTTCGCAGCGGTCATGGCTCTCCTCGCCAAAGTATTCCACAAGGAATTTCTCTCGGCAGATGTCGTCACGATAGCAATAGTCTATCACCGCCTCTACTCTCTGCTCCATGCGTGAGCGCAAGTCTTCATATACCGCTTTAGGGATTGCAACATATTGCGGTTCCTCGCGCGAGGTGGTATAGACAATATATGGTGTGCGCTTGCGAGGGATGTAGTGCAAGATGTGCATTCTTGTGAGCTCAAGTAGAGAGTCATAGATGGTTTGCGGTGTTAGGCCATAGCGGTAACTCATCACGTCCTCATTGATGAAGACATAGTCGGCAAAAAGTCCTGAATAGGTTCTCAATAAGGCTTGCAACACCTCATCGGCATGAGGCGTGGTGGTTGGGATATTATAGAGTTCATCCTTTCTTGCAAAAATCATCACTCGCGACTGTGTCTCAATTTCTTCTACGAACTGAATATACCCCGAACGAGTAAGAATGTTTAGCGCATTGTGAGTGGGAAGAATTGGCAAATTGAAAGTCTTACAGAAGAGATTAAAATTGAAATCGAGCATCTGCTGGTAGCCCTCTCCTATCGCCACATTAAGGAAATTGCCCACTCGCTCATAGACTTTTCTGATAAATTCCTTTTCCGGAAAAGCCTCACTGACATGCCGATGCAGAATGCGCTTGTCGGTTTCCTTGACTAGCATCACTGCAAATGATCGCCTACCGTCGCGTCCTGCCCTGCCTGCCTCTTGGTAGTATTCCTCAAGGGTATTTGGCACGTCCACATGAATAACCAACCTTACATCTGGCTTGTCGATGCCCATACCAAAGGCGTTAGTGGCGACAATGACTCTTATCTCATCGTTTTTCCACTTGTTCTGCTTGTCTTCTTTCTCCTCTATGGTAAGGCCTGCATGGTAATGATCGGCGCTGATACCATTGCGCTTGAGTTCATCAGCAATGAGCTTAGTGCGCTTACGACTACGGGCATATACAATCCCCGAACCAGGCACCGATTTAATGATGTGGACAAGTTCACCCATTTTCTCGGTGGTGTGACGCACAACGTAAGAAATATTATTGCGCTTAAAGCTCTTAGTAAATACGTTATGAACCTTAAATTGAAGTTTTTCTTGAATATCATTCACCACAACTGGTGTGGCAGTGGCAGTTAGCGCAAGTACAGGAGTGTTTTTAAACACTTTTCGCAGTTTTGCAATCTCAAGGAATGACGGTCTGAAGTCATATCCCCAGTGCGAGATACAGTGTGCCTCATCGACCACTATCAAGCAAACATTTAGGTGCTTTATCTTGTCGATGAATGTATCGCTTTGCAGTCGTTCGGGTGAAATATAAAGGAATTTGCAGTTCCCGTTCTGGCATTTCTCCATCACACGTCGGTGCTCTGCCATTGAGAGTCCTGCATGAAGATATGTAGCCTTTATGTGGCGTGCCACTAGGTTATCAACCTGGTCCTTCATCAGAGAGATAATGGGTGTTACCACAATCGCTAGGCCATCCATGGCGAGCGTTGGAATCTGGAAGGCAATTGACTTTCCGCCACCAGTAGGCATCAGTCCTAACGTGTCGCGACCTTCAAGGACCGACATGATGATGTCTTCTTGAAGGTCACGAAACTGGGTGTATCCCCAGTATTTCTCTAATAGTTGGTGGATGTCAGTTGTTGGCATCGTTGCTCATTCTAATGCCTTTGATGAGTAACTGAATAGAAACTGTGTTGCGATGATGATTCTCCTCAACGGTATAGATGATATCGAATGGCTCCTTGTTCTTGATGCGTTCGTAGTACTCTCCCATCGCAAATGCAATGCCGTTCATCATCTTACCTGATTTCCTGTCTATAGCATCGAGCTTGATGTGCTCCTGTTTCTTTCCCACCAGTTTGCTTGTACCTGCATCAATGCAATTTCTGGTCATGAACACTGGTTTCTGATTTTCAGGACCAAATGGGTTGAAGAGTTTCATGTATTTCATGAATGAGTCATTGATCTCGTCAAAACCGAGTTCGCAGTCAACATCTACCGAAGGAGTAACCTGTTCGGTCTCTATGTGATTCTCAACATATTCCTCAAGACGTTTCTTAAATTCAGGAATATTCTCTTCTTTAAGAGTCAGGCCCACGGCATTGGTGTGACCACCGAAGTTCTCAAGCAAGTCGCGATGCTGCTTAATTGCCGTGTAGATGTCGAATCCACGCACAGAACGTGATGAACCAGTGACAAGTCCGTCATTACTATAGGTAAGTACAACCGAAGGTCTGAAATATAGCTCGGCAAGCCTTGCAGCCACAATGCCGATAATGCCTTTGTGCCAGTCGTGATTGTAGATGACAATGGGTTTTTTAGAGCCCATTTCTTCTTTATGATTCTCAATTATGGCGTTGGCTTCCTCAGTTATATTGCGATCAAGCTCTTTGCGGCTTTGATTATACTTGTCTATCTTCTTAGTAATCTCGTATGCAGCTGCCGAACTACGAGTTATCAGCAGTTCAACGGAGTCTTGACCAGACTGCATACGCCCCGATGCGTTGATTAGCGGACCAATCTTAAAGATTATGTCACTGATAGTGATCTCTTTCTTAGTAAGTCGGCACAGACGCAGGATGCTTCGCAAACCAGCGCATGGGTTGCTGTTTAGGCGCTTGATGCCATAATGAGTGAGAATGCGGTTCTCACCAGTGAGTGGCACCAAATCGGCAGCAATACTCACCGCCAGCAGATCGAGAGAGTTCTCTAAGTCATACATGTTGTCAATGCCGTTACTTTTGGCAAAGCCCTGCATGAACTTATAGCCCACACCACAACCCGACAAGTCTTTGTAGGGATACTTGTCGTCGACGAGTTTAGGGTTGAGGATTGCTGCCGCATCAGGCAGCACATCATCGGGCACATGGTGGTCACAAATGATGAAATCTATGCCTTTTGACTTGGCGTAAGCGATTTCATCCACTGCCTTAATACCACAATCGAGCACGATTATGAGTTTCACACCAATGCTCTCGGCATAATCTATGCCTTGCACCGATATACCATAGCCTTCATCATCTCGCGTGGGGATATAGTACTCCACGTTAGAATAGAAGTGTCTCAAATAGCGATAGACAAGAGCTACCGCAGTAGTGCCGTCTACGTCATAGTCGCCATAGACCATCACTTTTTCTTTTGCCCCCAAGGCGTGATTGAGCCTCTCTACAGCCTTCTTCATATCCCTCATCAAGAATGGGTCGGGCAGTTGGCTTAATGATGGATAGAAGAAGTCGCGGACGTCCTCCGGAGTCTTCATGCCACGCAACACCAAAAGCCGAGCGATAGATGGGCACTCGGGAAACTGAACCGCGAGTTGCTCCTCTATCTTCTTCTGTTCGGATGTAAGGGGTAAGTAAATCCATTTACTAGTCATTTATGTTGTTCTTTAATTGGCTGTGTAAGAAGGCTCTCTAGCCTTGTGTGGAGGGAGAATATATATAAATATCAAGTTCTGGTTATCATCAAACTTCAAAATGAGATATAAATGTCAATTTAACAAGTCTTCACAATGATATGCAAAGACTTAAAGCCTTATCATGAGGGAATGGAGAGAGACAACAAATGGTCTTTCATGTATTCGTCCTCAAATGGCTTTCAATCTCATTATCAACATGTTTGTGCTTGCTAACTACCCTTGTTTTATACAATGCTAGCAGTTAATTGTCACAAACCGATGACAAAACTCAATATTTTCCTCACAAAATTAGATAAAATATTAAGTAAAACAAAATTATTGATGACTTATTTCAACTATCATCAAGTAAAATTACTAATATTTATGATTTATTAACCATTGGCGTTGCTTATATCACAAACACCGATAGCTCAAATGAGTCATATCTATTGAGAGCGAAGAATTCTAAGCCCCAATAATCTGTTGTATTCAGCTGAAATATCCGCAGAAGTGATATCTCCGTCACAATTGACATCAGCCCGATAAATATTATCATTAGATATTCCCAGCATTATGTTATAAAGGCAAGTTATATCGCTGACTGTAACCAACCCATCATCATCAACATCCCCTTCTAGTTTGGCAATTAGGTGTTTTATGCCTGCGTCAATATCGAGTTTGCCATACCCCCATTTTTTGGCAGGCCCCGCTTGCACAAAACTGTCTCGGTAGCATGTTGCTGCCATTACATCCTTTAGATCTGTTGGTGACAATGTAGGGTCAATTTGAAACCACAAAGCAATAGCCCCCGACACTACTGGTGTTGACATTGAGGTGCCACCTTCCAGAGCGTAGGGAAAATAATCATCATTAACGCACACGTTATCAACGATATTAGCAGGATTGTGATAGGCCTCCACATATCTACTTGCCGACGATGCGACTTCAAACCCAGGTGCTACTAAGTCGGGACGATGTATGTTTAGAGCATCGGGACCAAAGCCCGAGAAATAGGCAATTTCTCCTGGGTAACACCTCGAGATTGTGGTAGTGTTGCCATCCATCATCACAAAAGAGTTATTTGAACAGTATGCACCCACCGAAATCACCTTATCAGAGGTTGCTAGGTCGCTCACGGTGCATCCAGATCCAACTACTCCGCCAGTCCATCCGTTAAGACTCGCTTTTGAATAAACTACCATACCACCACTCCATCCCATTAGGGTCTCTCCTTGTGGCGCCTTGTTTATAAGGCCAATACGGTAATGGCTTCGGTCTAAAGACTTATAGTTTGTTTCAACCAAAGAATGGAAATTCCCGTTACACTCCTCTATAGCACAAGTGAAATAAAGCTCTCCAGTGAAATATTTGGCGAACACCGTGTCTGTCTCACTGGATATCATATAGACACTATCGAGTTCTGCCTCACGTGGCACATCAAGGCGATGAACGAGTGTATCGGCTAAGATATCCCATACAACGATATCTACAGTGTGGCGTTGGCTTGAGCGAGACCACATGCTCGAGTATCCTATCATTGGTTCACGGCTGTACCAGTTGCTTATGAAAGTGGCAAGAGAGTCACTCTCTCCAAGCGTCTTATTGATGTTGATGGGCATATGGCCATTGTTGCCTGCCGACACTACGCAGACTCTACCTGGTCCCGAGACTTCATCAAAGAGCCGGCATAGTGTAGAACTGCCATCATGCGCTCCGTCTTGACTGCCTAAGCTCATATTTATGACTGCTGGCAACCCTACTTCATCGGCATAATTGAAGATATATTTTATCGAATTGGCGATATTGAAGTCTGTAAGACTATCCTCTGGCATGGCACAGATTACCAACTGAGCTCCTGTAGCTACCCCATGATATCCGTTGGCAAGATAGCTCCCAGCCGCAGTTCCGGTTGTGTGGGTGCCGTGCATTTGGGTGCAGTCATCGGTAGTGAGTAATCTTATTTGCTCAGGAGTAGTATATTCACTTCCAGGAAGTTCCATTTCATCAATCACTGGAGGTGTGCCATTGTGGTCTCCAGGCATATAGACTCGCACTATGCGGTTATTACCATCCTTATCGAGAAAATTGATATGATTGAAATCCACACCCACATCTATCATTCCCACAACCACCCCATTGCCTGTGTAAGCAGGACTTGAGTAGCCTTCTTCTGTGAAGGTCATTAGGGGGAAGTGCGACATCTCACGAGCCTTATCATTGCAAAGGAAGTAGTGTTTCTCGATGTCGATGCTTCTCACGCCTTCTATCTTTGCTAAATCGCACATACTGTTTAGAGGCACAGTCACAGTGGCGATGTTGCCGAATTGAGAATTTACTATTATCCCCAACTGGCTCAATCGCAATAACGTGCTTGCGTCATCAAACCTCACAAAAACTCGAATCATATCGCTTTTATCATATTGCAAATCTCTACTCGATGCCATGCGTGTGTTGTAGTTACGCTTTGCCAACTCAAGCGAAGTGCGGGCAGAGAGAACACCAGCAATCGCGGCATCAATAGCAACAAATGCAATGATATAAAGGATTATTCGTTTCATAGTTTGGCTTTTTGTGAGATGATTAATATTGCAAATATACTCTTTTCTATCCACTTGTGCAAAAAAATCCCGATGAAGAAAAGAATTCTCCATCGGGACTGTGGTTGTTATTACTGTGATTTATTTCAGATTTTCAACAAACTTGCGAAGGTTCTCGTTAGTGGGATCATTCTCAAGCCATTTTCTGTAATAGTCTTTTGCTACTTCCATCTGACCAATGTTTTTGTTGTAAGTGGCCAGATAGCGATAAATATTCTGATAAAAGTAGTTAGCATTCTCATCATCCTTATTGGCATTTACAGCAGCAAGCAGCCTATTGTAATACTCAAGCGCTCCACCCTTATACTCGTTATTCTCAGCCATAACCTCAACGCGAGCAGCAAGGTTCAGGTAGTTCATATCATTAGGTTCCTTTTCAATAAGCTCCTTAACAGCGACTCTTGCCTTTGATATAGCATCTTGCTTAACTGCATCATCTTGGGTGTTTTCGCCAAGACGGCAGTAGGCAGCCACAAGCTGATAAAGGTCAGAAGTGGTATAATTTCCTCCATCTATGATTTGCTGACGCAATTGAGCAGCTTTATCATATTCCTTATTCTTGTTATAGATGTTTGCCAATTGTGCTTTCAAATCAGCATTGTCAGGATACTGAGCAATTGCCTTCTCAAATACCGATAAAGCCTCAGCTGCACGATTTGTTCTGTTAAGAGCATTGGCAAAGTAAGAGTAATCTGCTACAGAATATGGAGTTGCCTCATCTTCTGGTAGAGCGAAAAATTCATTACCGGTGTTTACTGCATTCTCCCAATCTTGCTTGCCACACATAGCATTGAATTTCAGACGATAAGCCAAGAACTTGTAAGCAGGAATCTCAGTGTTAGCAATCAGGGTGTTGCACACATCAATAGACTTGTCATAATCTTTACTCAACAACAGAAGCTGTGCATAACGAATCTCATCTTTTGCAAAGTGATTAGGGTTATTGTAATATGCACCATAGTGCTCAACTGCTTTTGGAAGATTACCTTTAATTGCCGATGCCTCATAGTATTTCTCGGCAAGCTCACGTTGAACAAGTGCACTATTGGGAACCATAGTAAGCAATTCCTCGAGAGCCTCAACAGCTCTCTCCTCATTTAGGAAGAAGTCCACATTGGCAAACTTCACACGGCTCTCAATATTAGCGGGTTCATAGCCAAAAGCAAGCTCATATTGTCCTGCAGCCTGACCCCACTCTTTCTTGATGCCCAAGTCATCGCCCTTAAAGATATAGTAGTCAGGATCTTTGGGATTCCATTTAAATGCGTTGTTGCAATTCTTCTCAATCTGCTTTGCGTATGTGTTAGGATCTGTAGTGTAGTATGCATTGGCAATAGCAATGGCAAGTTTGGGATTCTTTTTTGAGCACTTCTCGGCTTGCTTGAAGAAATTTTCGGCCTCCTTGAGGTTTTTGTTCTCAAGTGATATTGTGCCTTTGCCCACATAGTTATAGGCATAAGCAGCATTTGCCTGAATTCCCTTGTCAAAATAGGAAGCAGCTGTTGCCTTGTCGCCATTGTGTAGCGCAATTTGACCTAAGTAATAGTATGCCTCAGCTTTGTCAGTATCGGCTTTGTTAAGATTTCTTTCAAGGAGTTCTTGAGCGTCGTCAAGTTTACCAATCTTGTAGAAATCGATACCATCTTTGTAGCCTTGAGCGTTCGCCATCAAGGCTGCGCATGCAAAGAGCATGGATGCGAAAAAGAATTTAGTTTTCATTTTTGTAAATATTAAATGGTTATTAATTGTTTTCTGTAACTCTGATATTTTACTCACCTCCCAGATTGACGATTCTCACTGGTACGCCTGCTGGAGAGATGCCTGTTTGAAGTATTATTTTTTGACCTATGCTACTTGTGATAAATACAAAGAAGTTGTGGTCAGTAGTACCAAGTCCTGATGCATCTATTGCAAAAATCTCACGTGTTAAAGGATAACTTCCGTCATAGATATATTGCTGGTAGGGCTTATAGTCTTTAATAACATCCTCAGTCCTGACACCCAATACTTTAATTTTATCAGTAAAAGATGTTCCTTCAACCGTTCCATTCTTTTCAAGGTCGGCGTAACGTTCCTCAATTGGCTTGACTGTTGATTTCATGTCGTCGGTAATCCAGCTAACTCCTATGATACCTAAAGCATTTTTATCTTTCTCAACTAAGTCAAAAACTGCTTGAGAGCTTCCTTGAGCATAAAACTCGATTGGGAAATCATTACCATTATTAAACTTATCTTTCATATAATGAACAACACCCGATCCATTTTGGTCGAAGACAACATGTATTGGTTGGTCTTTTAATTTTGTAGGATATACTTCTCCCCATTTTGTTGACTTGCCTGTTAAAATGTCCTGTATATCGTTCATCGATAGGTAATCAATGTCATTATCTTTATTTACTATCAGTGCTATTGCATCTACAGCAATACGTTTCGAGCGAAATGCCCTATTCTGTCCCTTTAGAATCCTCTTTTGGTTCAAGGTGAGATCACGATAAGTGATAATCACATTAACCTTCCCATCAAGCAAAGAATCAAGAGCAGCAGATTCATTAAGGTAAAGAGGCAAAACACTGACATTTTTATCTCTATATTGATACTCAAACACCTGAATCTCTTCGTCGAGTATGTTTTTAAACGATTCGTCACATATTACTTTGGACAAATTGCTGGCATATCCACTATTCTTATTATCACAACCACTACAAGATGTGATTGTGATACCAGCTATGGCAACTAGTGCAACGCAATATAATAATCTACTTATTTTCATGATTGTCTTCTGTTTTGTCATATTTGTCAAATCTTTCTTCCATATCCCTCAGGCGATAGTAGTCAATGCCTTTAATCTGCCTGTAGCAACGGTAGATGCCATAAATGGCTAGAACTGTTGCGAAAACATATCGCAGTGTGAGCCAAGGCTCAGTATTCCATCTAAAGAAATTGATATACAACAGATAAGCCATACCTAGATATACCACAATCATAAATGCTCCGAAGAGTATCCTTATAACCTTAAACATGCTAGATGTGCTGAACTGCATATTTTCAATTTCTTAAATTTGTACCTTAGACCTAGTAATTGTTGTTTTGTTTAATGCAAAATGCAAAAAACCTACCAACAATTAATTTTAACTTGTAAAAGTACTAAAAAAACGGATAGATGGACCCAAACAAAGCAACATATTATAAAATCTTAACACAAAAACTTTAATAAAGAAATTACTGAGTCACTTTGTCCATTGTCAATTGGGTAAAGAGATATCGATCATCGACTACTGCCTGTCCCTTTATTGTTGCAATTTCATATTCTTCAGCGCCCTCACGGCGAATTTTGCGAGTTGTCGTGAAGGTAACGTTGTATTCAGCTCTTTTATCATTTGAAATAGCCTTCTTCACGTCAACATTAATGTTAGTGAACCTTAAAGAATCAATGTTGCTATCTCTATAGGCATTGTAATATTCCCTTACATCGTTGACCGATGCTTGTGATTTGCCCATAAAGTTTACCATCTGGGCATTGCAAGTAGAGAGCATAAGATTTGCATCCCATTCTTCAAGTCCCAAGAGGAAATTCTGGATAGTGCTCCTTACGTTGTCGCATTCGCCAGCTGTAAGTTCAGAAAGGCGCTTTTCGTCAAAATGATTCCGAGCATCTGCAAGGTGTTTACCATTAGGGAATTCCTTGATATACTGTTCGTAAGCATCTTTTTTGTCAGAGACTAATGCTTTATTCCACACTATATCATCAAGGAGATTCAACGCTTCTTCAAGGTGCTCACTATTAGGATTGTATCTTATGTATGAACGCAAGTGGTCTTCGTCGTTGCTCGCAAGTGCTTGTTCCCATGTTTCCTTCTCCATTACGAGTTTGTCAAGCATTTTTTTCGCTTCTTCGAAATGTTCACCACTTGGATATTTTTCGATATATGACCTAAGGTCATCGATTTGCCTTTTCGACATACATTCCTCCCATAGCGCGTCTTCATTCTTTTGGTTAATATAATTAAAAATTCCGGTAGCTAGAGCTATAGCCACGATTATGCCTAAAATTGATAGCAATAAAGCGCGCAAATTCTTCTTGGAACTATCATCATTCGATGCAGAATTGGAGCTTTGTTGACTTCTCATGCCAGAGTCATGGGTATGTGACTGTTGATTTTTCACCGGTTGATGATGTACAAGTGCACCACAAAATGAGCAATAAGTGTCATTGGCATCTACTTGTGTGCCGCAGTTTGGACAATTCATAATTGATATTTTATAGAAAAAGGGACATGAAAAACTCGTTCTGATTGTTTGGCAAAATTAGATAAAAAAATATGTCAATACAAGTTTTTGACATAAAAAAACAAAAAAGCTACAGCAGCATTGCCTGTAGCTTTTTTGAAAATTATTTCAATTTATTATTTGAAATAGCTGAGATTAGTTCACACCTTGAAGCTTGAAGGTTACAGGAAGGGTGTACCATACGCGAACGGGGTCACCAACGGCATTACGGCCTGGAGAGAATTTAGGTAACATCTTGCAGACGCGAACAGCCTCACGATCGAGATCTTTGTCCACACCACGAGCTACTTTCACCTCGCCAACTCTACCGTCTTTTTCAACCACGAATTGAACGATAACCTTACCTTGAACACCATTGTCTTGAGCTACCTGAGGATACTTGATGTTCTTGTTGATGAAGGACATCAGAGCAGCATCACCACCAGGGAACGAAGGCATGTGAGCAGCACTCTTGAACACCTCTTCCTCTTTGGGTTTGGGTTCTGGTTTGGGCTCCTCCTTCTTTTCCTCTTTGGGTTTAACTTCAGGAACTACAATCTGTTCAACCTTTACAACATCTTTTGTGATATCGTTAGTACCTTTGTCCTCATCAACAGCACCAACCTGACGCTCATCTTCCTTGAGCTGTTCTTGCGTCTTGGGTGGTTCCTTAACAAGTTCATCAGCTACGATATTGAGCTCGGTAACCTTCTGAGAGTTCTGAACTTCTTCTTGAAGAACTTCCTCTTTTTCAGGTTCAATATATTCGGGCTCTTCTTCAAGCTCTTCTTCAAGCTCTTTCTCCATTTGCTTAGCAAGGGCCTCTTGGCGTGCTTTCTCCTCAGCAAGTCGTTTCTCGGTCATGTAGGTGTTATACCTATTCCATCCCCAAGCCAATGCCGAAACAATGATGATACCAATCAAGGTAAAGATCACCGACTTGTTATGGCGTTTTGCCGACTCATTACGGAGCTCATAAGCACCAAAGTCTTTATTCTTGCCTTCAAATACTATGTCAAGCCATTCTCTCGATGAAAGATCTACATCTTTTGCCATAATTCTTCTTTTTTTAAAAGATTAATAATTATTTAGCAGCAGCAAGAGGATGACCAACCTTCTT
>JAEEGL013562401.1_pt1 | contig 11836 bp, 8 predicted proteins | sample 9134231 | NCBI WGS metagenome assembly JAEEGL01 (sample SAMN16246548, study PRJNA631951) | gut metagenome | biome: gut microbiome; feature: rumen; material: fiber-attached | host: Bos | place: Iran: Karaj | collected 2018-10 | reverse complement strand
GACCTGGAGGACTATCAAGAGAACGTGCAGGAATGGAAGTTCGTGACGTTAACTCTTCTCACTATGGTCGTATTTGTCCTATTGAATCACCAGAAGGACAAAACATCGGACTTATTACTTCTTTAGCAGGATATGCTAAAGTTAATGAATATGGATTTATTATGACTCCATATCGTAAAGTAGAAGATGGAAAAGTAACAGATGAAATAGTATATATGACTGCTGATGAGGAACAAGACTTATATATTTCTCAAGCAACAGTTAAATTAGATAAAGATAATAGAATAGAAAATGACGAAATACTAGTTCGTCATAATGGTGACAACGTAATGGTTGCTCGTGATCAAGTTGATTATGTTGACGTAGCACCAAGTCAAGTTGTTTCAATTACAACAAGCTGTATTCCATTCTTGGAATTCGACGATGCTAACCGTACACTTATGGGATCTAACATGCAACGTCAAGCTGTTCCGCTACTTACAAGTGAAGCACCAATTGTTGGTACTGGTGTAGAGTGGATTGCTGCTAGAGACTCTGGTTCAACAGTTGTATGTAAAGCTGATGGTGTAGTTGAATATGCTGATGCATTAAAGATTGTTGTTAAGGTTGCTAAAGGAACTGATACATATCATTTAGCTAACTTTGAACGTTCAAATGCATCTAGTTCAATTAATCATCGCCCATTAGTTAAAAAAGGTGATAAAGTTCATAAAGGCCAAGTAATAGCAGATGGACCATCTACTGAAAGTGGAGAGCTTGCTTTAGGTAAAAATATGACAGTAGCATTCATGACATATAATGGATATAACTATGAAGATGCTGTTATATTAAATGAAAGATTAGTAAAAGATGATGTTTATACATCTCTACATATAGAACACTATGATATTGATTGTCGTGATACTAAATTAGGACCTGAAGAGATTACAAGAGATATTCCAAATGTTGGAGAAGATGCTCGTAAGAACTTAGATGCTGATGGTATTATTAAGATTGGTACAGAAGTAAAAGAAGGAGATATTTTAGTTGGTAAAGTAACTCCTAAAGGTGTTCAAGAATTAACAAGTGAAGAAAAATTATTACATGCTATTTTTGGAGAAAAAACTCGTGAAGTAAGAGATACTTCACTTCGTGTAGAACATGGTGCTGGTGGAATAGTTCATGATGTTAAAGTTTATACAAAAGATAACTCTGATGAACTACCTGCTGGTGTATCAAAAGTAATTCGTGTATATATTATTCAAAAACGTAAGATTCAAATTGGTGACAAAATGTCAGGTCGTCATGGTAATAAAGGTGTTATATCACTTATTCTTCCAGAAGAAGATATGCCATACTTACCAGATGGAAGACCAGTAGATGTAATGTTAAATCCATTAGGTGTTCCATCTCGTATGAACATCGGACAAATACTAGAACTACATTTAGGAATGGCTGGTAAACGTTTAGGAGTTCATTACGCTACACCAGTATTTGATTCAGCTACATGGGATGATATTCAAGCTGAAATGAAAGAAGCTGGAATGGCTCCAGATGGAAAGACTGTTCTATATAATGGACGTACTGGTGAACCATTTGATCAAAGAATTTCAGTTGGAGTTATGTATATGGTTAAATTACACCATATGGTAGATGACAAATTACATGCTCGTGCAACTGGTCCATACTCATTAGTTACTCAACAACCTTTAGGTGGTAAAGCACAATTTGGTGGACAAAGATTTGGTGAAATGGAAGTTTGGGCACTATATGCTTATGGTGCTGCTCATGTACTTCAAGAAATCTTAACAGTTAAAGCTGATGATATCGTTGGTCGTGTTAAAGTTTATGAAGCATTAGTTAAAGGTAAACTAGTTAATCAAGCTGGAGTACCAGAAAGCTTTAGAGTATTAGTTAAAGAATTCCAAGCTCTAGGATTAGATGTTCAAGTTGTTGATAATGATGATAAAGTTGTAGACTTTAATGAACTTGAAGATGAAGATGATGCTGATGAACCATTCAGAATTGAAGAAATAGAATTACCAGGAGGCAATGAATCTGAAGAACCTTTTGAAGAAGTTCCTGAAGAAGAAACTACTGAAGATGAAGATTTTGAAGAATCATTGGATGATTTAGAGTTTCCCGGTGATGTAACAGAAAGTGAGGCAGAATAATGATAGATGTTAGTAAATTTAAAGGCTTAAAAATAAGCATAGCCTCACCAGAAAAAATACGTAGTTGGTCTTATGGTGAAGTTAAAAAGCCAGAAACAATTAACTATCGTACATTAAAACCTGAAAGAGACGGGTTATTCTGTGAGAAAATATTTGGACCTACAAAGGATTTCGAATGTTCTTGTGGAAAATATAAAAGATTAAGATATAAGAATGTTGTGTGTGATCGTTGTGGTGTAGAAGTTACTCGTTCTAAAGTACGTCGTGAACGTATGGGACATATCGAGCTTGCTGCACCTTGCTCTCACATTTGGTTCTTTAAGGGAGTTCCTTCTAAAATGGGATTAGTACTAGATATGAGTCCAAGAGATTTGGAAGAAGTATTATACTTTGTATCATATGTAGTTATTGACCCAGGAAATGCTCCATTAGAGGCTAAACAAACTTTATCTGATAAAGAATACCGTGCTTATTATGAAAAATATGGTAGTTCATTTAAAGTAGGTATGGGTGCTGAAGCTATTCAAGAGTTATTAAAAAGAGTAGACTTAAAGAAAGAAATAGCTGCAGTTAGAGAAGAATTAGAAGGTGCTACTAGTCAAAAGAGAATTAGACTAGTTAAGAGATTAGATGCTTTAGTATCATTTGAAGAATCTGGAAATAAACCTGAATGGATGGTTCTTACTGTATTACCAGTAATACCTCCAGAGTTACGTCCAATGATTCAACTTGATGGTGGAAGATTTGCTACAAGTGATTTAAATGACTTATATAGAAGAATTATTAATAGAAATAATCGTCTAAAGAAATTACTTGAATTAGGTGCTCCAACTATCATTGTTCAAAATGAAAAGCGTATGCTTCAAGAAGCAGTTGACTCATTATTTGATAATGGTCGTCGTGGAAGAAGTATTACAGCAGCATCTAATAGACCACTTAAGAGTTTATCTTCTATGTTAAAAGGTAAACAAGGAAGATTTAGACAAAACTTATTAGGAAAACGTGTTGACTATTCTGGTCGTTCAGTTATTGTAGTTGGACCAAACCTTAAGATGTATCAATGTGGACTTCCTAAAGAAATGGCAATTGAATTATTTAAACCACATGTTATTCATGGCTTAGTTGAAAGAGGACTAGCTCATAACATTAAAGGAGCTAAGAAACTAATTGATTCAAGAGATGAATCTGTATGGGATGTTGTTGAGGATGTTATTACTGAATATCCAGTAATGTTAAACCGTGCTCCAACACTACATAGATTAGGTATTCAAGCATTTGAACCTAAATTAGTTGGTGGAAAAGCTATTCGTTTACACCCACTTGTATGTACAGCATTTAATGCTGACTTCGATGGTGACCAAATGGCTGTTCACGTACCACTTTCAGAAGAAGCTAAAGCAGAAGCTAGAATCTTAATGCTTGGTGCTAATAATATCTTAAATCCAAAAGATGGAAAACCTATTGTTACACCTAGCCAAGATATGGTTTTAGGTAACTGTTATTTAACAATGGAAGCAGCTGGAGGAGAAAACGAAGGAAAAGTTTATAAAGATTGTAATGAAGCTTTAATGGCTTATGAAAGAAGAGAAATTGATCTTCATACAAGAATAGCTATTCCAGTTAGATCATTTAAACATAAATTATTTACTGAAGAACAATTAAATAAATATTTAGTTACTACTGTAGGTAAGATTAAGTTTAATGAAATACTTCCAGATACATTCCCTTATCTAAATGAAGGTACTAAAGATAATATTGAAGGTATCACTCCAAATAAGTTCTTCTTAGATATGGGAGTTAATATTCCTGAAGAAATTAAGAAGATGGAATTAGTTAGTCCATTTGTTAAAAAGACTTTAGGACAAATAATTGCACAAGTATTTAAAAGATATAAAACTACTGAAACATCTGTAATGCTTGATAAATTAAAAGATCAAGGATTTAAGTATTCTACAGTAGCAGGTATTACTGTATCTATATCAGATGTTGTAAGAAGTACTAAAAAACAAGAAATAATTGATGCAGCAAAACAAAGAGTTGAAAAGATTAATAAGCAATATCAAAGAGGTATTATTACTGAAGAAGAAAGATATGCTGGTGTTATAAGTATTTGGGAAAATGCTACTGATGAAGTTAAAGATGAATTAGAAGCAATAACTAAAAATGATTATACTAACCCAATATTTATGATGATGAACTCTGGTGCTCGTGGTTCAATTTCTAACTTTACACAACTTTCAGGTATGCGTGGTCTTATGGCTAAACCTGATGGTTCAACAGTTGAAATTCCAATCACTTCATCATTTATTGAAGGTTTATCAGTTTCTGAATTCTTCTTATCAACTCATGGCTCTAGAAAAGGATCTGCCGATACAGCACTTCGTACTGCAGACTCAGGTTACTTAACAAGAAGACTTGTAGATGTTGCTCAAGATATTATTGTTAAAGAACATGATTGTGGATCAATGCAAGGTGTTGTAGTTCATGATTTATTAAATGATAAAGATGGATCAGTTATTGAACCATTAGATGAAAGAATTTTAGGAAGATTTGCTTCTAAAAAGATTATTAATCCAGAAACTAAAGAAGTTATTCTTGAAGCTGGTGAAATGATTACTGAAAATATAGTAAGTAAAATTAAGAAAGCTGGCATTAAGAAAGTAGAAATAAGAAGTGTCTTAACATGTAAAACAGTTAATGGTGTTTGTCAAAAATGTTATGGACGTAACTTAGCTACTGGTAACTTAGTTGAAACTGGTGAAGCTGTTGGTATTATGGCTGCTCAATCAATTGGTGAACCTGGTACACAACTTACAATGCGTACATTCCACTCTGGTGGTGTTGCGCATGGTGGTGATGCGGATATTACTCAAGGTCTTCCAAGAGTTGAAGAATTATTTGAAGCTAGAATTCCTAAGTTTAAAGCTACTATAGCTGAAATAACTGGTAAAGTAATTAGTATAACTGAAGATGGTGGAAAGCATAAGATTGTAATTGAAAATGCTTCTGGTGTTAAAGAACACGTTACTAATTACAATATGAAGGTTAGAGTATCTGTTGGAGATGAAGTAAATGCTGGTGAAAAATTAACTGAAGGTGTTATTTCACCTAAAGAATTACTTGCAGTTACTAATCCATTAGAAGCTCAAGAATATATCTTAAAAGAAATTCAAAGTGTTTATAAATTACAAGGTGTTGATATTAACGATAAACATATAGAGCTAATCGTTAAGAGAATGATTAATAAAGTAAGAATTATAGATGCTGGAGATACAGACTTTGTTGAAGGATTAACTGTTAGTCTAAGAGAATTTGCTGATGGTAATAAACCAGTAATATTAAATGGTGGAGTACCTGCTAAAGGTAATCCAATAATGCTTGGTATTACAAAATCATCTCTTGAAACAGAATCATTCCTATCAGCTGCTTCCTTCCAAGAAACTACAAGAGTTCTTACAGATGCAGCTATGCGTGGTAAAGTAGATAATCTAGTAGGATTAAAAGAAAACGTAATTATTGGTAAGCTTATTCCTGCTGGTACAGGATCTAGACAATATAGTGATATTGAACTAGAACTTGAAAAAGAATTACTTGATGATGATGCTGCTGAAGTATTAGAAGAAAAATTCTTAGGAAGCGAAAGCGAAGAGACTGTTTAAAACAAAACTTAGTTAGTAATAACTAAGTTTTTTCTTGTTAGTTTTAGTATTTTATTTTATACTTATTTTAAGAGGTGATATTGATGGCCCAAATGATTTTTAAGTATAGTGCAATGAATGGTGGTAAGACATTAAGTATATTGCAAACTATTTATAGTTATGAAGAAAATAATTTTAAAATAGTTTTAGTAAAATCAAAAAAAGATACTAAAGGAAATAATAAAGTAGTGTCAAGAAATGGTATGGATAGAGAAGTAGATATATTATTAAAAGAATCTGATTCTTTATTAACTCCTAAGAATTATGAAAAGTATTATACTGCTAAAGCTATATTAGTTGATGAAGTAGAATTATTAACAAAAGATCAAGTAAGAGAACTATGGATGATAGCGCATTTAATAAATATACCTGTAATATGCTATGGACTTAAAAGCAACTTTAAAGGAGAAATATTTAGTGATGCTGTTTCTGAAATATTTGCAACTGCAGATATAATAGAAGAAATGGGTAGTACAAGCTTATGTGCTTGTGGTAAAAAAGCAACATTTACAGCTCGTAAAGAGAACGACAAGTTTACAGATATTGGACCAGATATATTAATAGATGATGGTAGTAAAAAAGAATATAAATATGTACCTTTATGTGGAGATTGCTTCCTAAAATATGTTAAAATAAATAGTAAGGAAGCAAAAAAGCTAACTGAGTTAGTTGAAAAGATAAGATAATTATTTAAAAGTGGTGATTTAATATGGAAAAAGTAACAATGGAAGAATTAGTTAATTATGCTAAACAATATGGTTTTATATTTCAAGGAAGTGAAATATATGGTGGGCTTGCTAATGCTTGGGATTATGGTCCTTTAGGAGTATTACTTAAGCAAAATGTTAAGAATGCTTGGTGGCAAAAGTTTATTACGGAAAGTCCTTATAACTTTGGGCTAGATTCTGCAATACTTATGAATCCAGAAGTATGGGTAGCATCAGGTCATGTAGCGTCATTTTCTGATCCGTTAATAGATTGTAAAGGTTGTAAAGCAAGATATAGAGCAGATAAGCTAATTGAAGATGCAACTAATGGTAAAATTACTGGGGATGGATTATCAAATGAAGAGTTAATTAATTTAATTAAAGAATATGATATTAGCTGTCCTAAGTGTAAGAAAAAAGATTTTACTGAAATAAGAAAATTTAATTTACTTTTTGAAACTTATCAAGGAGTAACTGAAGACGCTAAGAATAAAGTATATTTAAGAGGAGAGACTGCTCAAGGTATATTTGTTAACTTTAAAAATGTTGAAAGAAGTATGCGTGCTAAAGTTCCTTTTGGAATAGGCCAATATGGAAAAAGTTTTAGAAATGAGATAACACCAGGAAACTTTATTTTTAGAACAAGAGAATTTGAACAAATGGAATTAGAGTTTTTCTGTAAACCAGGAAACGATTTAGAGTGGTTTGGTTTTTGGCGTGCTTATTGTTTGAATTTCTTAAAAACTTTAGGAATAAAAGAAGACAATTTAAGATGTCGTGATCATTCAAAAGAAGAATTATCATTCTATAGTAAAGCCACTACAGATATTGAATATAACTTCCCATTTGGATGGGGAGAACTTTGGGGAATAGCAGATAGAACTGATTATGATTTAAGTGTTCATATGGAACATTCAAAAGAAGATTTAAGATACTTAGATCCAGAAACTAATAAAAAATATTTACCATATGTAATAGAACCATCTGTAGGAGTAGATCGCCTTATTCTAACATTACTTACTGATTCTTATACAAAAGAACAAGTAGATGATGAAGAAAGAGTTGTATTAAAGATTAAACCAGCACTTGCTCCAATTAAAGTTACAATTCTTCCACTAATTAAAAAAATCCATGGTGAAAAAGCAAATGATATATATGCAAATTTAAGTAAATACTTTAGTACATCATATGATGAATCGGGAAGTATTGGTAAAAGATATAGAAGAAGTGATGCTATTGGAACACCATTTACAATTACAGTAGATGATGAAACATTAAATAATGATACAGTAACAGTTAGAGATAGAGATACAATGAAACAAATAACTATAAAAGTATCAGAAATAAAAGATTATATAGAATCAAAAATATACTTGTAAAATTTGTTATTATTTGATAGAATTAAATAGTAGTAGACTATAGAAAATAGTTATATTAGGAGGAAATAATATGGCACTAGGAAAGTTAAAAGGTCTTTTTAAGAATAGTGATGGAGAAGATGAAGCAGAGGAAGAAGAATACTATGCAGTAGATGAAAAGGCTGCACTTAAAGAAGCAAGTAGTAATGGAAATAAAATGATTCTACTTGAACCACGTAGTTTTTCTGAAGCTCAAGCAATCGCAGATCATTTAAAAAAGCGTAATAGTGTTGTAGTTAACTTAAAAAGGGTAACTAGTGCACAAGCTAAGAGAATAATAGACTTCTTAAGTGGATGTATCTATGCTATTGGTGGAAATATGCAAAAGATAGGTGTAGGTATTTATTTATGTACTCCAAGAAATGTAAATGTTCAAGGACAAATAACTGACGATAATGATAAAGTAAAAACAGGTTCTGATGATGAATTAGAGTGGTAAAGAGGGTTTATGATAATGTGAGAAAATTTAATAATAGTTTTCCAGGTTATAATAAACAAGAAGTTAATTCTTTTGTAGCTAATGTTACAACTGAGTATGAAAGCATGCTTAATAATCTAAAAGATAGAGATAATGAAATAGAAAGTTTAAAAAAAGAATTAGAAAAATATAGAAGCTTGGAAAGTACATTAAATAGAGCAATCTTAATAGCAGAAGAATCATCTAATAATATCAAGAAAACAGCATTTGATGAATCTAAATTAATAATTGAAGATGCTAAAAAGAATGCTTCTAGAATAATTAATAATGCTTTAATAAAAGCAGAAAGAGTAGAACTTGAAACACAAAGTTTGAAAAGACAAGTTGAAAGATATAAGAAAAGATATCGCAATATTTTAGAAGAACAATTAGAAGAAATAGAAAAGTTAGAAATTGAAGATTAGTGCAAGTATTATTACTGCACTTTTTCTTTACTAAATTTTTAAATAATAGTATACTTTATATAGTGAGAATTATTGGAGGGTTTATGAAGACAAGACTAATAAGTGCCATCATTGCTTTAGCAATTGTAGTGCCATTTTTAATAATTGGTGGTTATCCTTTTGCATTCTTTATGGGAATATTAGGAATATTAGGATATAGAGAGATATTAGATTTAAAAAAATCTCATGAAGAGATACCTGTAATAGTAAAGATTTTAGGTATGTTTTCATTAATATACTTTATAGTGGGAGATTTTAATTCATTAGAATTTAATTATGTTATTAGTTTGCCTAAAATAATAATTCCTCTAATACTATTATTAATACCTACATTATTCTATAAGAATGATGGATATAAAACAAAAGATGCTTTTTATTTATTGGGGGTAATATATTTACTAGGTACTATATTTAATTTAGCTATAGGTATTAGAAATACTGATTTTAATTTATTCTTATATTTATTATGTATTCCAATATGTACTGATACATTTGCTTATGCTATTGGTATGCTTATTGGTAAACATAAAATGGCACCAGTTATTAGTCCTAAAAAGTCTTGGGAAGGTGCAGTAGCAGGTACAATTGCTGGAACTATTATATCTTTAATAGTTTATAGTAATTTAGTAGATATAATAAGCATAAAAATAATAGTAATAACTATAATATTATCAATAGTTGGACAACTAGGAGATTTAGTATATAGTAAGATAAAAAGAGAAAATGAGATAAAAGATTTTTCTAATCTAATGCCAGGTCATGGAGGAATATTAGATAGACTAGATAGTATTTCATTTGTAATTATAACTTATGCATTATTAATAAGTTTTTTATAGGAGATGAATTATGATATTAACATTGTTATTATTTATTTTAATATTGGGATTAATTGTATTTGTTCATGAATTAGGACACTTTTTATGGGCTAAATCTTTTGGTGTGTACATATATGAATTCTCAATAGGAATGGGACCAGTATTACTATCTAAAAAAGGAAAAGATGGTATTAACTATAACATCAGAGCCTTACCTATAGGTGGTTTTGTATCTATGGCTGGTGAAGTATATGAAGATGATACAGGTATTCCTAAAGAAAGATTCTTATGTAATAAACCAGTATGGCAAAGAGTAATTGTTATGGCTGCTGGAGTTATAAATAACTTTATTTTAGCTATAGTGTTATTACTTGCAATGGCCTTTATTTGGGGTAGTACTGAAGTAAGACCAATAGTAGAGTCAGTTAAAGAAAATTATCCTTTTGCAGAAGCTGGAATAAAAAGTGGAGATAGAATATTAAAAGTTAACAATTATAAAGTTAATTCATGGGATGAAGTTCAACTTGTAATGTATTATAAAACAAAAAGTGATGTATATACTTTTAAGATTAAACATAAAGATGGAAAAGTTGAAGACTATAAAATAACTCCAATTAAAGAAAAGTTAGAAAATGGTTATGAAAGAAAAGTAGTTGGAGTAGAATATGGTAATGAAACTAAAGGATTCTGGAATAAAATTGTATATGCGTTTAGATCATTTGGTGCTACAGTAAATACAATGAAACTTACTTTTGCTGGATTATTTACTGGTAAAATATCAGTTAATGAGTTATCAGGCCCTGTTGGTATTTATTCAGCAGTAGGAGAAAGAGTTAAATATGGAGTATATGCTGTATTAGATTTAGTAGTATTATTAACTATTAATGTTGGCGTAATAAATATATTACCATTCCCAGCATTTGATGGTGGTAGAATATTCTTCTTATTAATTGAAAAGATTAAAGGAAGTCCAGTTAACTCTAAATTTGAAAATACTTGTCATACAATTGGTTTTATATTACTTATGATATTAATAATATATGTAACAATTCATGACATAATAAAATTATTCTAAATATGATATAATAATGGTGTTCTTGTAGCTCAGTTGGATAGAGCGTATGCCTCCGACGCATAAGGTCGAGGGTTCGACTCCCTCCTGGAACACCATTAATAATAAGACAATTCTAGAAATAGAATTGTTTTTTATTTTTTATGCAAGTATTCTATTGACTACATATAGTTAATGTAGCATATTGATTACAAGGAGAGATAAAATGAATCAAAATAAAATTGAAACATTAACTGAACTATTTGAAGGAAAAGAAATAAGAAGTATATGGGATAAAGATAAAGAAGATTATTACTTTAGTGTAGTTGATGTTATTAGTGCTTTAACCGAAAGTAATGATCCTTCACACTATTGGAGAACACTTAAATCAAGATTAACTAAAGAAGGAAATAAAGCCGTCACAAATTGTGACACTTTCAAAAGGAAAGCAATTTCAAGTGAAAACAAGTTAAATTATAAATATACTGACAATAATAATAAATTAGATAACAAATAAAACATGTTTATTAAACATGTTTTTTTAAAGCCTTTATAACATTCTTTCTTTTATCTTTAATATCTTCTAAATAATAACTATTTGTTTTTAAACCTAATCTTGTTTTTTCTACTAAAGATATATCTTGATATTTATTTATCATAATATCAAATGTATTATTTGGATTCATCTCTTCTATATAATACTTTGTTGGTTCTTCTTGTTTATCATATCCTCTTAATAATTGAGCATAATATTTATTTTTAAATTCTAGTTCATTTCTAATATCATCTAAATTACTTGCAATTATTATTGTTTTGCTTAAGGCATCAGCTTCTGCTAATCTTTCTGTTGGACAAAACTCATATAGTTTTTCATATAATTTAGCCCATTCTATTTTTTTCTCTTTATATTCTTTAATATCATTTAGTATAACTTTATCTGCTAAGAATTCTTCTTTTAATATTAATCCTTCAGGAGTATCAGTATATCTAACTCTTTTCCATTGATTAGCATGACTAAATTCATGTAGTAGTGCTCTTATAGTAAATAATAATTCATATCTTTTATCATGATT
>JAEEGL013329025.1_pt1 | contig 11836 bp, 10 predicted proteins | sample 9134231 | NCBI WGS metagenome assembly JAEEGL01 (sample SAMN16246548, study PRJNA631951) | gut metagenome | biome: gut microbiome; feature: rumen; material: fiber-attached | host: Bos | place: Iran: Karaj | collected 2018-10 | reverse complement strand
GCTGGCTAAGACGATGGTCCGCGTGCGCGGCTCCTACGCGCTCGAAGTCATGTTCACCGACCACCCCGGTGAGATCTGGGTCGCCCGCAAGGACAGCCCCATGATCATCGGCGTCGCGGACGGTGAGACCTATGTCGCTAGCGATGTCCCCGCCATCCTCAAGTACACCCGCCAGGTGTACTATATCGGCAATCTGGAGATGGCCCGCATCACCGAGGGCGAAGTGCAGTTCTACAACCTGGACGGCGACCGGGTCGAGAAGGAGCTGACCGAGGTCACCTGGGACGCGGAAGCGGCCGAGAAGGGTGGCTACGAGCACTTCATGATGAAGGAGATCCATGAGCAGCCCAAGGCCGTTCTGGATACGCTGAATAGCGTCCTGAAGGAGGACCGGCTGGATCTGTCCAATGTCGGCCTCCCCGAGGAAACCATCGCGGACCTCACCGGCATCACCATCGTCGCGTGCGGCTCCGCCTGGCATGTGGGCATGGCCGGACAGTACGTCCTCGAGGATCTGGCGAAGATCCCGGTCCGCGTCGAGCTCGCGTCGGAATTCCGTTATCGTAAGCCGCTCCTCGATCCGAAGCACCTTGTCATCGTCATCAGCCAGTCCGGTGAGACCGCGGACAGCCTCGCTGCCCTGCGCCTCGCGAAGGAGCACGGCATCCGCACCCTGGCGATCGTCAATGTCATCGGCAGCAGCATCGCGCGTGAGGCGGACCATGTCTTCTACACCCTGGCAGGACCCGAGATCGCGGTCGCTACGACCAAGGCCTACAGCGCGCAGCTCATCGCCATCTATTGCCTGGCCCTGAAGCTCGGCGAGGTCCGTCAGGATCTGGATACGGCACCCTTCCTCGCGGATCTGCGCACGATCCCGGAGAAGATCGAGAAGATCCTCGGCGACAAGGAGCGCATCCAGTGGTTTGCCGCAAAGTATGCCCACGCGAAGGATGCCTTCTTCATCGGCCGCGGCATCGACTATGCCGTCAGCCTCGAGGGGAGCCTTAAGTTCAAGGAGATCAGCTACATCCACAGCGAGGCCTATGCTGCCGGGGAGCTCAAGCACGGCACCATCAGCCTCATCGAGGACGGAACACTGGTCATCGGCGTCCTCACCCAGGACGAGCTCTACGAGAAGACCCTCTCCAACATGGTCGAGTGCAAGGCCCGCGGCGCGTATCTGTGCTGCGTCGCCCCCTACGGAAAATACGATGTCGAGGATACCGTGAACTTCGCGACCTACATCCCCCGCATCGATCCGCATTTTGCGGCTAGCCTGGCCGTCATTCCCCTGCAGCTTCTGGCGTATTATGTCAGCGTGGCGAAGGGCCTCGATGTCGACAAGCCGAGGAATCTGGCCAAGAGCGTGACGGTGGAATAAAGGTTTGCTCGTGCCACCATATCTGCCCCTTTTACTTGCTACCTACCACAAAATATGGTATCGTAATAGCGATTGAAGAGCCGTCTTGGGAACGGTCCCGGTCGTGCATTCTTCGGTCATGCATGGGGGGAGAATATGAGCACGCAGGAACCGCTTCATAATACAAGCAGTCTCTATCAGGAGGACAGTTCGGAACTGGAACTCGATCTATTCGGCCTATTGGCGTATTTATTGCGCCATTGGGCCGTTTTGTTTCTCTGTACCCTGCTCGGGCTCATCCTCGGCGCCGGGGCCTCCGCCCTGCGCCATTACCTGGCAGAGTCCCGGTCCGGCGAGAGCAATGCGAAGATCATCGCCCGCGCCGAGAACAGTCTCGCCGCCGAGCGGTCCTACCTGGCCAACAGTATCCTGACCAATATCGACCCCTACGAGGAAGCCTATGCCAGCGCCAATGTCTTCGTCGAAGTCACCGGCGGCAGCTACGCGCTCTCCATCGGCGGGGACAATACGATCTCCTATACCAATACGATCGCGCGCCAGATCATGCAGGAATACGGCCGCTTTGTCGCGAATGATATCAATTATGATGAGCTCGCGAACGAACTCGGTACCGCAGCGGGTTACATTTCTCAGGTCGTCAGTTTCTCGCAGAATGACACCAACGGGTACTTCACCATCGGCGTCAAGCACTACAGCAATGTCAATGCGGGCAAGATCCTCGACTATGTCCTCGCACAGATCCAAAACCAGCGCATCACCTTCGGATCCAATATCCCTCAGCATACGCTGAGCGTCTCCAACCGCATCGTCACCACACGCTCCGATTCCACGCTCCTCGGGGACCAGGCTGCGGATGACGGCTCCATCTCCGATGAGGACTTCAAAAATGTCTACACGCTGGCTTCCGAAGCCCGCATTGCGAAGCTCGAAGCGTTTATCGCCGATAGGCAGACCCCGATCAAGCAGCGCTACGTGCTGCTCGGCGGACTCCTCGGTCTCGCGGCTGCCATCTGCTTCTATGTGATGAAGGCACTCTTCGCCGGGATCCTGCTTTCCGGTAGCTCTGCGGAGAGCTATCTGCGCACCCTGACTCTCGTCAGCTTCCCGCACAGCCGGAACCTGCGAAGGAGAGGCATCTTCGACCGCATGGCGGACAGTATCCTCGGTGTCTCCTACCGCATCGCCGACCGTCAGATCTACGAGGCCCTTGCCGAGATCCTCTACACCCGCTTTCTGCGCGAGGAGTCCATGCGCCCCGGAGATGAAGCGGGAGAGAAAATGCGGGATGTCTACTCCGAGACCGGCGACTTGTCCGCCGTCCGAACCGCGGTCGAGGGCATGGAGGTCCACTCAAGACATTTCCTCATCATCGGCGACATGGTCCGTGCCGGAGAGGTGGAGGATCTGACCAAATACCTGCGCGCCGACGATCTCCCGGGCATGGATTTTGAGTATATGGAGGCCTTCCGCGAGGGGTATGAGGCCATCGACAAGGTCCACGATGCCGACCAGATCATCCTCTGTGTCACTATCGGCAAGAGCAGCCACATGAGCCTGCGCAAGTTCCTTCAGGTCCTGCGCATGTACCGGAAGGACATCTTCGGAATCGTCGTCTATCATTGAAGGAAGCAGCAGAAAATGCTAATCTGAACCTGACGAGGTCCGGACCGCTTTAAAGACAATGGAAACAGAAAACAATAATAGAATGGGGGTAATCAACATGAGTGACAAATGGAGAAACAGAACGGCAGATCTGAAGGGAACCGAGACGGAGAAGAATCTCCTGGCTGCCTTCGCCGGCGAATCCGAGGCGAGAAACAAATATACTTTCTTCGCTTCCCGCGCGAAGAAGGACGGCTATGTCCAGATCAGCAACATTTTTGCTGAGACCGCAGCCAACGAGAAGGAGCATGCCGAAATCTGGTACAAGATCCTCACCGGTATCGGCTCCACCCCGGAAAATCTGAAGGATGCCGCGGACGGCGAGGCATACGAGTGGCAGGAGATGTACCCCACCTTCGCTGCGAAGGCGAGAGAAGAGGGGTTCGATGAGATCGCCGAGCTCTTCGAGGGCGTCGCGGCCATCGAGAAGGAGCACGAGGAACGCTTCCGTAAGCTCCTGGATAATATCGAGAAGAAGCTGGTCTTCTCCTCCGAGGGCGACTGTATCTGGCAGTGCAGCAACTGCGGCCACATCGTCATCGGGCCGGAAGCGCCCGAGGTCTGCCCTGTGTGCAACCATGCGCAGGCATATTTCCAGAAGAAGGCGGAGAATTACTAAGGACTTGCTTGCTGGGAGAGCAATATAAGATCCATGAGGAAACCGGAGATTGCGTAAGCATCTTCGGTTTCCTTTTTTCTTCTTTGGCAATGTCTGAACAAGGCAAGGAAGAATCTAAGCGAGGATGTCATAATCAAATTGACACTACACCTGTAATGCTCTACAATAATGACAAATTGAAAATGACAGGAGGCTTCGATATGAAGCAGATAAAAACTTTGGAAGAAGCGTTAAACAGGATCGCAGAGCTGGAAAAGGAGAATGCAGAACTTCGTGAAGAACTGGAGTACTTGAGGAAAAGGAAAGCCAGCGGCCGTCAGAAGCACAATGCCAAGTGGATGGCTATCTATAACGACTTCGTCGTGTGCTATGAGAAAGGGATGACCGTGGTAGAAATAGCTGAACGCAACGGGATCAGTGAGCGAAGCATGTACCGGTATAAGGCTTACTATGAGAAATTACAAAAAGAGTCTCAGAAAAGCTAAGTTGCAATGATCGTTAGGTATTTTGATTCGGCCTTAGACAGACGAAAGGGGAAAAGTGCAATGAGTCATGTTTTTGTGAATGCGGATTCTCTTATCCGAGATTATATGATGCAGTTGGATCGACCGGTAGAGAATTACGCGGGGTATATGTCTTCGACAGCTCTAGATGAGTTCTCAATACAACTGGTGAATTATCGGGCAAAACATGGACTAAATCAGACAGAGCTTGCACGTGAGTTGGGGATTACACAACCTATGGTGTCGCAGTATGAATCCGGTACAAATAATATTACGGTGAAAAGGCTTTGTGAAATCTGTGAAAAGATTGGAGTTCGGGCAAAAATCGAATATGAGGATACTACAACACCTGTTGAAAAAGTAATTCGATGATATCATGATTGACAGAAATGGAACCGATAACTATAATGTGATTACCTAACGGGTAATTCAAACATCCAAGGAGGAAGAGCTTGGAAATTGAATATTCCAATGACAAAGTGCAAGAACAATGCACTAGTTTAAAAGCAGCTAAGAAATTATTTGGCGGAAATGCTCCTTTGGCTGCCAGTTTACATGCGAGAGTTAATGCACTAAAGCAGGCAGAAACGATTAAAGATATTATACTCCAGACACCGTTCCACTTTCATAATTTGAAGAATAAAGATGGGAAAGATCTGGAAGGTTTTTTTGCTATTGATGTCAAGACAAGAAGAGATCCTTGGAGAATCATCCTTCAGCCGTTGAATGAAAACAAAGAGGTTTATATTCCGTGTAATATCGATGAAATAGCAGATGAAGTCAGAATAGTGAAGATTATGGAGGTGAGCAAACATTATGAGTAACTACATAGAGTATAATGATACAATCGCATTTCACCCAGGGTATTACATTAAAGAGATTATTGATGAAAGTGGGCTGACCCAGGAGGATTTTGCTAAGAGGCTTAATACTACAGCGAAAAACCTTAGTTTACTTGTTCGAGGTGAGCAGAACTTGTCAGTCGATATCGCAATGAAATTGTCAAAGATGCTCGGTACAAGCATAAATTATTGGTTGAATATACAGAATGCATTTGATGCAGCTAAAGCGGAAATTGATTCGGCGGAAGAACTTAAAGAAGAAAGGAAGATTATAGATTATCTTGGATATAAGTATTTTAGAGATAATTATGGGCTTCCGAATTTGCCAAGAAAAAAAGATGAACAGATTCAGGAAATGAGACAATTTCTGAAAGTTGCTTCTTTAACTGTACTAAAAAAGCAAGATTTAGCGGTTAACTTTAGAAGTGCGAAAGATGAGCAAGATGAGGCAAGTACTGTTAGAGCTAATGCAATGGTTCAGGTAGCAATTAATAAAGCTTTAACAATCGAAGCGCCTAAGTATGATAAACATAAGTTTGAAGAAGCAGTGAAATATGCTTTGACACTTACTACCGATCATACTGGTTTTTATCCAAAAATTCAGAAGGTTTTTAAGGAGGCGGGTGTAATATTTGTTATATTGCCTAATTTGTCCGGTTCCAAAACTAATGGTGCTACAAAGCGTATTGGAAACAATATTATGCTAATGGTAAATGATAGAAGACTGAATGCTGATTCATTTTGGTTTACATTGTTTCATGAAATTGGTCATATCATTAATGGAGACTATGGAATTTCTTTTGAAGATGAAACTGGCGAGATAGAAGATTTAGCAGATCGATTTGCGGAGAATCGTCTGATTCCTCCGGAAGAATATAGTGTTTTTATTTCCGAAAAGAAATTTGATGTAGTAGCAATTAAGAAGTTTGCTTCACAAATTAACAGAGATCCTGGAATTGTACTTGGAAGACTTCTAAATGACAAGTATGTTAGATTTGATGATTGGTCATTAAAATGCCTTCAGCATAAGTACAAGATACAGACAGTAGTTTAGAAAGATCCTTTGATATCCGGGAACTGAGCAATACGATAAAAGGGGAGATCAATATGCTGTTTTCTAAAGATAAAGAAGACTTGTTCGAAGCGTGCTCTTCCGACTTCGGCTATCGCGAGCTGGCGGACATGCCAAAAGGGAAGGCGCTGACAGAGCTATACAAAACGCTGAAGCAGGAACTGAAATCTTACTACTGCGAACCGAAGGATGCCCTTTACGGGTTTGAAGATCCTGCCAACAAGAAACATTGCTGGAAGACGGGGAACATCGATTTCGCCAAGCTGGGCTTGACCTGGGATGAGGCGCTGATCGCGTTGCAGGCCGTATATGCCGACTATCCCCTGCTCTTTTTTGCAGATCTGTATAAGACCGGTGGTTCCCCAAAGGGAGGGTACCTGGCGCCGGTCATCGATGCTGAAAGCGCCCGGGGAGATTTCCGAAGGTTCTACGCCGAGCGGATCGAAGAGGAGATCAGGGCTGTCGCGAAAAAGGCCGGTGGTGCTGCCTCCGCCAGAGAGAAGGCAAAAAACGTATACCATATCATGTCCGAAGCAGCAAAATATGACCACAGCAAGGGAGATGAGGAGCGCATCAAATATGTGGATACTCCATCCCATTCTATTCTGAACTATGTCCGGAACCGCTCCGGCGTCTGTCAGGGATTTGCCGCAACCTACCAGGCAATCCTCAACTACCTCTCCATCCCCGCTGTCACCGTCACGGTGAACAACAAATTCGGCTTCCACGCATGTAATCTGGTCTATTTGAGCGACGAAAAGAAGTGGATCATGGTGGATCCCACTTCCGGTGTCAGCCAGAAAAACGACAGCGGATTCGACATGCCCGCGGGCATCTATCAGCGCCTGCCACGCCAAAGCACAGGGACTGAATTCCATACGCATATGATAGAGCACAGGACTGCGTGGGAAGGGTATGGAGAATCATGAGATACTAAAATCTGTAATCTCATTTCAAAAATAACTCAAATCACTTTGCGCGAATTTTAGTTTATTTCAAATGAGAAACTGAAATTGGAACTTAAGAGATTTGAGTTGTTATTTGAGTTTCTCAAATTATGTTTATTTATTTGATTTGAATAATGCCGACGGTGCCACGCACGGGAAGGAAGAACCATCATGCATAATATTCAGGATGAAATAAGTCAATAATTGGATAGAATCTCTGCGCTTGATAACGAAAACCGGCTTTTGAAGGAACGCCTTTCAGAAGCCGGTATTTCATATGCGGACATCGAGGAGCAGTGTGAAGAAGATCCGTCTGAGGCATATGATCCTGATTAGGGTGCGCGGATCAAGCCGTTTGAAGTCACGGATAAGGTGGCAAACGACTTCTCTATGATGTTCTGTCGTGGAAGGAAAGATGTTTATGAATTGCGATATTCCAATCCCAGAACGGGGAAGACCGGATATTACACTCAGTGCCTAAATCGCTGGAATCCCTGTTGCCATATTGGAAAAAGGGATGGAGTCAGATGCAAGGATTGTGAACTGCAGGCATACCAACCTCTGGGGCCTCTGTCAAAGGAAGATGCTGAGGACAACCTGATGCGAGTGTGCAGTAAAGATATTGCAGCAGAGTTGTTGGAGATGACGTTCGGCGGGGGAGAGATGCAGGAATGGTAAGCCTCGTGTTGATGCGATTTTGCTTATTTGATGTTTGTCAAATTTCGACGAGTTTTTTATTCGATTATATCGAGAAAAACATTGCATAAATCGTAATGTTCCACAATGCTGTTGTTGAAAATGAACATAAATTATTCTTGCTAAATATAGATTTTTAATGCGATTGCAATGTCATCGAAAAGTTCCGCAATGTCCTTGTAATGTTCCGCAATGTCTGATAAAGTTATAGACAAATAGCTTGGAGGTAGCAATGTGAAGATAACAGAAATATATAATGATGTGATCAATGAAAATCTGGATTATGAGTTTAAAGCTGAATTGAACCCTGAGAATCCAATAAAATGGGCAAAAACTATAGTTGGATATGCTAATGGCAAAGGCGGTGTGATGTTTGTGGGTGTATCCAATGATGGTGAAGCTTTTGGCTTGACTTTGGACGAAATAGACAAGACAAAGAATTTGGTGGCAAGAATCAATGACAGAAACATTTTTCCTCATGCAAGAGTCCAATATTCCATGCGAAGCGTCGATGATAAGGCCGAGCGTTTTGTTTTAGGGGTTCATGTTTTGCAGGCGGATTCTATTCTGCGTTATAGGGAAGGCGATTATAATGAAAAAGTATTTACAAAAGGTGATGGAAATGCACTTCCGGCGACACCTGAAGAAATAATTGCTTTAGCCAAGAGAAAATATGGCGTTGATAACGAGATAACGGATATAAGGTACGATGAAGCGAAATGGACAGAGTATATTGACCTTTGCAGGGAGTATAGGGATGACTCGCAAGCACCATCATTAAAAGAACTCCAGAATGAGGAGATTGTTTCAAAGGACGGATATGTTAAATCGGGACTGATAATGTTTCGAGACGGTTATGAAGGGGAGGACACTTTAATATGCTGCCGTTTATGGAGAGGAAAAAAGAAAACAGGCACTGTGCTTGATAGTGATAGATTTAAGGGCTCTTTGGCAAATGTTTTCCGTAATACACTTAAGTTTATAGAGCGAAACACAAAAATCGGCTGGAGAAAGACTGAAAATGGAGGGAGGGAATCAATTCGTTCTTATCCTAAAGATGCGATCAGAGAAGCTTTGGTTAATGCTATGGCTCACAGAGACTATTCTATTGCGGGTACACAGATTGATGTTGATATTTATTGTGACAGAATAGAAATCGTATCTCCGGGGTCTTGGTTATTGCCTAAGGGATATGAGGAGTATCCGTTGGGAGCGATTCCTTCGATAAGGAGAAATACAATTATATCAGCATGTCTGGATGTTGCGAACTTGATGGAACGAGGTGGAACGGGATTTCAGACTATGATTGAAAGTTATGAGGATTGTGATGAAACATTGCAGCCGGTCGTATCAATTTATCCAGGCTTTTTGAATCTTTGCTTACGTGACAAATTGTATGATGATAATGACCAAACATTAGAAATGATGAGCATGTCTAATTCTGAAAGAATTCTTGAATTGCTGAGAGTGGAAGGCCCTAAGCCGGTAAGGGAATTGCAGGAGGTTACAAACTATAAGAGTAGAAGTCAGTTTTTGACGGAGATTATCAATCCTTTATTAGCGGACGGTATTGTGATAAGAGAAGGAAATGTCAAATCACCGAAATCGGTAATTAAGCTTACTTCAGCTAGAGCAAAAGAATAAAAGGAAGGTTAATTTAGAGAGTAAACAAGTATATATAAGTGTGGGTTACGCATGGGATGGTAATGTTGCTTCATCTGATAATGTTGGAAGCATTAATACATATTCCTTTTTAGGACATAAATGATACTATGAAAGCGGCGTAAGAATAAAGGCAGATATGAATTGTAAAATTTATTGGGTTTTCCGGAAAACTATACACAATATAGTCTTTTGGATAAAAAAGATCATATATCGTCTGATTGATGGTGTTACCGGAATAAGTGAATACAAATCTTTCAGACAAATGATAATCAAGTATTCCTTACTGGAAATATTTAAGGGAATGCTAGTTTCTGCTGTTGTTTTAGGATTAGATTATTACTTTTTAGAAAAGGGATTTTTCTCTGCAGTAGACGATACCGTTTTTGCCCCATTCATAATAGGAGGCATTGGCATTGCAGGAGTGATTCTTGGCTTATATTGTTCGAATGTGGCTACAATATATTCTACAAGATATGTGAGTGCGCCAAGATGTATTGCAAATGCATTTCAAAATGACAGATTAACAAGAAAAAGTGTATCCGGAATAGTAGATTATATTGCTTTCGGTGTAGTTATTCTGTCTGCAACAATGGTAAAAGCAAAAGTCGGATGGATAGTGGTTTTTTCATCCGCAGTATGGTCTGTTGTTGTGATTGTATCATATAGTATTGCAGGAAATAGAGCATATCACCTATCGGATGTTTATAGCATTGCTGATGACTCTGATCGTATACTTTATCGGATTGTTACAAAACGATTACATCAGGCAATTTTTTCCGTGGATGCAAGTTTTCAGAATCATTTTATGAAGGCAACTGAGAAACAGATAGATATTTTGAAAGCAATCCAAAAATATGGTGAGCACTTGGACGGAAACGACCATACAACCTTGACTGAGTTCATGTGCAAGAATCTTGCGATTGTTTCTGTATATTGGAGAAACAAAAAAGATATAAGCAGACTATCTATGTGGTTCCGTGATACTCCCAAATATCAGAAATGGCATATGACAAATGATTCTGAATCTTCATTAGCTTTACGAACGGGAACGGCATTAAGGGCAAAGGGAGAACATGATTATTGGTGGTTTGAAAATGAATTATTCTCAATAAATCGCGCTTCAGTTAGGATTCTTACTGAAAGTCAAGATTATTCATCACTATATACTTATCTGCTTGCAGTTGATGGAATATGTAGAACGGCTATTGAGAGTAAGGAGGCAAATTATTATGTGGCACAGGTGGATGCACTAAGACTGGCAATTGAAGATAGTGTGCCTAAAGAAAAGATAAATGAAGAAGCGAGGAAGACATTTGCGGGCTTGGTTGAAGTAATTTCCTTGCTTTATCTTAATTTGATTCTTGAAACGAGCAAATTGTATCAGGAGTTCAATTTTCAGTCTATAGTTTCATCAGTCTTGAAATCTATTGATAAAGGTTGTGATTATGAGAAAAGTATAGTTCTTCGGAGAAGAGGAAATAAAGAATTTTACGAAAAAGTAATCACGGAAATAAAAGTTGAGGGAAAGAGAATTACTCCAGACTGGGTTATAAAGCAACAAGTCGCAAAGGAAGAGTACGTATATTTGAATTCTTTGTTGGATATTGTTCGAGAAGGGCTTGATCATGCATTTGGTTTAGGAAAACTATTCTCGGATAATGAATTATACTTTGAAGCTTGCATCATTTTTACAAGGTTTTATGAGTATGAGTCGAAACTATCCAGATTTATATATGTTGTAAATAAGCGAAAGTCGGAACTTGAAGAATTTCATGTTGATAATGCACTGCTTTGGGATAACTTTCGCTTAAAACAGTTACAGGAAACTATGGCGGAATGGAAAAAGATAACGCCAACATTACTTTCTGTGTGTTCATGCCATTTTGCCTTAGATAATTGGAAAAACAGTGAAGATTTCCCTGATTTTCTTGGAGAAAGCTACAACCATATCTGCGAGGATGCGGTAGATGCTATTATTTGCAATGATATAGAACAGTTTTCGGTAGATTATGAAAATCTCTCAAAAATAATGCTTTTGTATCAGGAGTATATTAGGTCTGACTTTGTGAAGAAAAACAACCTATATAGGGCAGAATATGCTTATTACATGTTTACTTCCCCAATTGTTGAATGGGCTCAAATTGGAGGACTTGCAATTTTATGGGGCGAGTTTCAAGGCAATATGGAATGGAAGAATTGTGTGTCCGATGGTTCCGATGCAATATTTGTAAAGAACGGGGAAAAGAGTAATCTTCCAGAGAAACTCATTGAGTATATCCAAAATCGAAATAGTTTTATGATGGGAATAGGAAGTAGGGATATCCTTGAAACAGGGTGGCAGCTGAATGTCGCGAATGCTATTAGAGAAAGCGATATGTGCGAGACGGAATACGGTATTTATGGTTCGGCATTAAAGACCGATAGTAAACTTTTGAAAGCTTTCTGC
>JAEEGL011687544.1_pt1 | contig 11836 bp, 7 predicted proteins | sample 9134231 | NCBI WGS metagenome assembly JAEEGL01 (sample SAMN16246548, study PRJNA631951) | gut metagenome | biome: gut microbiome; feature: rumen; material: fiber-attached | host: Bos | place: Iran: Karaj | collected 2018-10 | reverse complement strand
TGCCAAGGACGATACAGCATCAGAGGCCAAATCAGACTCCGCTTCCAAGGAAGAGGCCAGCGAGTTAGACGAAGAGGACGCTCCTTCCAAAGAGCCCTCCGCTTCCAAATCTGAAGAATTCTTCAACGACGAGAAATAAATCACTCAAAAGGATTGAAAGTACCAACCGTCTTTCAATCCTTTTTTCTTCCACTAATCTACCCATCTCCTCTTCCTTTCATCTTTTCTCTCACTTCACAACCTTCCTCTGCGCATAAAGATAAAGAATATCTAATGCCTGATTCATAGAATAAACGGAGCTTACAAGAATAAATAAGTATATTTGTGAATCATTGTGAGGAGCAGATGATAGACTTAAGCAAAAAAAATGGAAAGATCGATTTCTTTGAACATCGTGAAATGAGATCTTTCCAATTTTTTTGTTATAGTCTATCACTGCGAAGGAACAGTGAACAAATATACTTATTCTTCTGTAAGCGCCCCTATCTTCGGAAAGCGCCCCTACCGTAGGCTCTGTTTATACTCCTTTTTTCTCGGTGATGATGTCTTTGAGGTTGCGCGCCTTGTCTTTGATACGGCTGTTAGCTACTCTCGAGGTCAGGATCTCCGATACCATCTTACTTGCAGTGTCAAAATCATCTGTTTCAACCGCAAGTGCAGCTATAAGATAATCCAGCGTTGATGAATCCATTCCCGCAATCGGGAATTCCTCAGACTGTCTTGCCATTACGAAACCATTAAGAGCGTTTGAAAGCAGCTCTTTTTCCTGAGCATCATTGGCTGCCTTCTTCTCATCATAGCTATCCTCGTTAGGATCAAGTCTCTGCGTCTCGCCTCGAATAACCCATGCAGTTTTAAGACAGATATATGCTTTCTCACTGTTCTTGGCCTTTTTTACAACAGCGTTGGCCAGTGCCAGCTGATAAAGGCTCTTGGCATACTCATAGCTGTAGGTAGGCCCGTCCTGCTCAATCTTCTTATAGTTCATACTGATCTTTACTCTGATGTCATCAATCTGTCGTTTATTGAGAGTCGGAAAATACCTTCCCAGCGCTGCGTAGCCACAGTATGGACACGCAATAACATCATATTTATTCTGGTCCAGTTCATCGTAGTCCGGGCGAAGGTCTATATCCACATTCTTCATCCTGACCTTACCGGTTCTTACTGTCTTTGCATCGAACTCATCCTCACAGACAGGGCATTTTATCTTCTTATCAAAAAGATAGTCTTCCTCATTTACAAGAGACAACTTCCTCTGTGGCGCTTCCTGCTTAGCAGCCGCCTCTTTTTTCTTGGGATCTTCAAAAAGGCTACCTCCCGCAATATTTCCAAGTCCAAGTTTCTCAAATCCAGAAAAAATACCAGCCATAAACCACACCTCATCTAAGCTTTAACATTAGATCCAGTTAATAGTGACATAACGCGTTTTTACCACTTTATTTCTTTGGTAAAACAAAAGAACTTTTAAGTGAAACAATTCTGTTAAATACCGGAGCGCCGGGCTTTGAATCCTTGCTGTCTACGCAAAAGAATCCGTTCCTGACGAACTGGAATTTGTCGTAAGGGGCTGCATCTGCAAGTAACGGTTCAAGCTTCGCATCCTTTATAACCGTGATGGAATGAGGGTTAAGATTAAGTGAACCATCCTCATTATAAACACCCTTTTCCTCATCAATTATATTCTCGTACAGCCTGACTTCCGCAGTGAAAGCCTCTCTTGCCGATACCCAGTGAATTGTTCCTTTGACCTTTCTGCCATCCTTGCTGTCACCGCCCTTTGTCTCAGGATCATAGGTACAGTGGATCTCTGTTACGAGACCGCTTTCATCCTTCACAAAACCGGTACAGGTCACAAAGTAAGCATTCATAAGTCTTACTTCATTTCCCGGGAAAAGACGGAAGTACTTCTTTGGCGGATCTTCCATAAAGTCCTCGCGCTCGATGTACAGTTCTTTTCCAAAAGGAATCTTTCTCACACCAAGCTCCGGATCTTCCTTGTTGTTCTCCACTTCAAGAAGCTCGCTCTGTCCTTCAGGATAGTTATCTATGATAAGCTTTACCGGGTCGAGAATTGCAAACATTCTCTTTACCTTCAGCTTAAGGTCTTCTCTGATACAGTACTCCAGCATTGCATATTCCGCTGTGGAATTGGCTTTACTTATACCGCACATATCCACGAACATCTTAATGGATTCCGGAGTGAAACCTCTCCTGCGAAGGGAAGCTATCGTAACCAGTCTGGGATCATCCCAGCCGTCCACTATTCCATCTTCGACGAGGCGCTTGATATATCTTTTTCCTGTGACAACATTGTTGAGGTAAAGCTTCGCAAACTCTATCTGCCTTGGAGGATTCTTGTATTCACACTCCTCTTTTACCCAGTCATACAAAGGTCTGTGATCTTCAAACTCCAGGGTACAAAGTGAATGAGTAATCCCCTCAATGGCGTCCTCAATCGGATGGGCAAAATCATACATAGGATAGATGCACCACTTATCGCCGGTTCTTGCGTGTGTCATATGGGCAACCCTGTATATGATCGGGTCTCTCATGTTAATATTCGGAGAAGACATGTCGATCTTAGCGCGCAGCGTAACAGCACCATCTTCAAACTTACCGTTTTTCATGTCCTCAAAAAGCCTTAAGTTCTCCTCAACGCTTCTGTTTCTGTTGGGGTCATCCTTTCCGGGCTCTGTCAGTGTTCCTCTGTACTCCCTCATTTCCTCAGCCGAAAGCTCGGAAACGTAGGCTTTTCCTTTTTTAATTAGCTTTACTGCATCTTCATACATCTCGTCAAAATAATCCGATGCATGAAAAAGACGGTCTTCGTAGTCGGCTCCAAGCCACTTTACATCTTCGATGATAGAGTCCATGAACTCCTGCTTCTCCTTGGTGGGATTAGTGTCATCGAATCTCATATTAAACTTGCCGCCATACTCCTTGGCCATTCCGTAATTGAGAAGGATGCTCTTTGCATGGCCTATATGCAAAAAGCCGTTCGGCTCCGGAGGAAACCGCGTATGCACATGGTCATAAACACCTTCTGCCAGGTCCTTATCTATTGCCTGCTCAATGAAATGCCTTGAGGGAGTATTGTCGCCCTCAGCTTTTTCATTCTGCGAATTCAAAATCTCATCAGCCATTATCCGAAAACCAGCTTTCTTGTTTTTACAAAATTATCTTCTTTAATTTGTAACAATAGTATACCACACACCAAACATTTAGAAAAAAAGATGCATGCTCATCACTTATCAAAAGAGTCGTTGTAGACATATTTTTCTTCGAATGCAGCTCTGCGCAGAGGCTTATCATAGTAGTAGCCCTGAACATATTTAACTTCCATTCCCTCAAGGGCTGTCAGCTGCTCTTTTGTTTCAATACCCTCAACACAGATATCCGCTCCGATGGTCTTGCCCAGCTGCACCATAGTTCTTACAAACGCCTGCGAATAATCACTGGTCTCAATGTCACTTACAAAATCTTTATCGATCTTGATAATATCAAAAGGAAGCGCTCTGATACTGCTTATAGCGGTATAGCCGGTGCCAAAGTCATCAAGCGCAAGCCTTACACCAAGTGCCTTGATATCCAAAAGGGTCTGCTTCGTCCTTGCCAGATCGTTAATGGCCAATCTTTCCGTAAGCTCCAGTATCAGCCACTCCGGTTTAATATGGTTCTCCTCAATGTTCTGCTTTACCACATCAACAATGTCGTTCTGCATGATCTGAACAACCGAGAAGTTAACACTTACGCAGAACTCTCCGATGCCGGATTCGTTCCACTGTCTGCAGCACTCACAGGCCTTTTTCAGAACATGATTGCCAATAGGTGTTATAAGCCCCAGATACTCTGCAAGAGGGACAAACTCGTCAGGACTAAGGAAGCCGAGATTTCCGCTGTTCCATCTTACAAGCGCTTCAGCTCCCACATGGCGTACCTTGCTCTTCGATCCTTTTTTGCCCTTGATTGGCTGAGTGATGACAGGCTGGAAATAAACCTCAAATTCCTCGCAGCTCTTGCCGATGGCATCGTACATGTTCTTCTCAAGATCCAGTCTGTGAATGGAAGAAGCATCAATGTTGTCTGAGTATTCCGCAATCCTGTTCTTTCCGGACTTCTTGGCTTCATACATGGCCACATCGGACTTTCTTATAAGCTCCGAGACATTATCACCGTTTTCCGGAAACTTCACCACCCCCATACTCATGGTGCAGTAATAGTCGCTGTCTTTTAAGTACCACGGGGTTGCAAATGCATTTTTTATCTCTTCAACAATCTTATCGTACTTATCATAACTGTTCGGAGGAATGATAATGACAAATTCATCGCCACCCATCCTGTAACATGAATTGTTGATTCCATCAATCTGGCTCACAGCCTTTGAGATGTCCTGCAAAAGTGCATCTCCATACTGATGTCCAAGGCTGTCGTTAATATGCTTAAAGTCGTCAAGGTCAAGGTACATAAGTGCTCCGGTGCGTCCGGTAGTCCTTGCTTCATCCACATACTTCGCAAGGTCCTTTTCACAGCACATTCTGTTATAAAGGCCCGTAAGGAAATCAGTATATGCCTGCTGCTCTATTCTCTTTTGATAGAGTTTCTTCTCAGTAATATCATAGATAGCGCACAAAGAAACCGGTCTTCCGTCCACCCATTTGATCCTTGTGTAGTAGACTTCGTACCATTTTCCTCTGGCTTTGTGGTTCACTTCGTAGTTACCCGAATGACTTCTTGACGGGATGTTGGATTCAAACAGCTCGATCAGCTTGTTTTCCTGAAGTTCCTTCGTAAAGTTTTTCTTAAAGCTCCTGTTTGCGAACAGAAGCACTCCCGTTCCTATGTCTCTTACATAGATTGAACTACCCACATTATCAAGGACCGCTTCCAGCGAGGCAAAAGAGCTGGCGAGGGAGTTGTTCTGTATTCTCTTAGTGATGATACTTTGAAGGATCCTTATGGCATCGCTTATAAACTTAATATCATCGATTGACCATATCCTGCTCTCGCGGTTTTCAGTAAGGCAGGCATAGAATCTCGGTGCATTGTTTATAATGATGGGCAGTGCAACAAGAGCCTTGATCCCCAGCATATCAAGCTGTTCTCTTTCCCCTGCATTCATCTGGGTATCACTGGATACCACAATCGCCTTCTCCGTGCCAAGGAACCAACAGACATCCTGGTCTGTGGTCTCATAAAACATCTTGCTTATGCCCGGCGTTGTCCACTGCACAATAATATCCATCAGGGTGTTATTGTGTATCCTGCATGTAAAACCGTTGCTGATCTGCAGATAGGTGCAGAGCTTTGACAGGATTTCAACCATGATGGTCTCTATCCCCTCATCGCTGTCAAGAAGTGATACGATCTCAGTCATGGTCTCAGCTCGGTGAAAAGACGTCGTCATCTCCAGTTCCTGCTGTTTGGACTCTTCGCTTCTGGCAACAGCTTTAGATCTGGATCTCTCTACCTTAAGGATAATGCTTAGTGTCTCCCTTAGCAGATCCAGAGTCTTATAAAAACTCTCTTCAGTTATTTCATATTGGAAAGAGCCGATTGGCGGAATATGAAAGAATTCCTCTTCATAATGAGCATCGGTAAAAATACCACATACTATCCATACTGCAGCGGTTTCTTTACCGTGCTTGACTGCAACAGCTGCAAGCTTAAGATTAGGAACTTCGGTAATCTCTACCGCCTGATCCTCAAGCTCGCTCTCTGATACTCTCTTAAAGATATTTCGTATTCTGATATCAGTTACATATTTTTTTATTATCTCAACTTCATGAGGGTTTCCGGAAAATGAACTAAGTGGGTTTCCGTTATTGTCCAGACAGGACGCATACACCTTTGACATCTCGCAGAACTTATCCTGCCAGGATTGTATCTGTTTTGCATTTTTAAGCGCAAAATGACCAAGAGCTCCTTTATTGTCATCCGGAGAGCCCGTGGTCATCTTCTTCTCAAGTTCTGCCTGTGTAATCGTATCCTGCATCTTCCCCCCTCAAGAAAGATCCTAAGTCGCTTACTACAAGTTCTTATGCCTGATATTGAATGTTAAAATTGTTATCTTTTTGATCAGCCGTTATCTACGCTGTAGTTTGGAGCCTCTTTTGTAATCTGGATATCATGAGGATGAGACTCACGAAGGGCAGCTGAAGTCATCTTAATGAAATGACCGTTCTCTTTGAGTTCCTCGATTGAACCACATCCACAGTAACCCATACCTGAACGAAGTCCGCCCATAAGCTGGAATACTGTATCCTCAACTGTTCCCTTGTAAGCAACACGTCCTTCAACGCCTTCAGGAACAAGCTTCTTGGCATCTTCCTGGAAGTAACGGTCCTTGGAACCGTTCTCCATAGCTGAAATAGATCCCATTCCACGGTATACTTTGTACTTTCTGCCCTGGAAGAGTTCGAATTCACCTGGTGCCTCGTCGCAGCCTGCAAACATTGAACCCATCATTACAAGGTTTCCACCTGCAGCGATTGCCTTTGTGATATCTCCTGAATACTTGATACCACCATCAGCGATGATCGGAATACCATACTCCTTGGCAACAGCATAGCAGTCCATAATAGCAGTGATCTGTGGAACACCGATACCGGCAACCACACGTGTTGTACAGATTGAACCTGGTCCTATACCAACCTTTACAGCATCTGCGCCGGCTTCAATAAGAGCCTTTGTAGCAGCTCCTGTTGCAACGTTTCCTGCAATAACCTGAACGTCAGGGAATTTCTCTTTTATCATTCTAAGGCACTTAAGAACATTTTCAGAATGTCCGTGTGCTGAGTCGAGTACGATAACGTCTACCTTGGCATCTACAAGTGCAGCAACTCTCTCAAGACAGTTAGCTGAAATACCTACACCTGCTCCGCAGAGAAGTCTTCCCTGCTCGTCCTTGGCAGAAAGAGGATATTTGATAGTCTTCTCAATATCCTTGATAGTGATAAGTCCAACGAGATTGTAATTATCATCCACGATAGGAAGTTTCTCCTTCTTGGACTTTGCTAGGATGCTCTTGGCTTCCTCAAGTGTGATTCCCTCTTTTGCTGTGATGAGGTTCTCACTTGTCATTGCATCCTTTATCTTCTTTGAAAAATCTTTTTCAAACTTAAGGTCACGGTTTGTAATGATACCTACAAGTTTTCTGCCTTCAGTGATCGGCACGCCTGAAATTCTGAACTTTGCCATCAGTGAATCTGCATCAGCAAGTGTATGCTCAGGAGAAAGTGAAAATGGGTCTGTAATAACACCGTTCTCTGATCTCTTAACCTTGTCAACCTCTTCAGCCTGAGCTTCGATTGACATATTCTTGTGAATGATACCGATACCGCCCTGTCTGGCCATAGCAATTGCCATTCTGTGCTCTGTAACTGTATCCATTCCGGCACTCATCATAGGAATGTTGAGCTTGATCTTCTTTGTAAGGTATGTGCTTACATCTACCTGATTAGGTATAACCTGTGAATAAGCAGGTACTAACAAAACGTCGTCAAAAGTAATTCCTTCACCAATAATCTGTCCCATTTTTCTCTCCAATCAAAATCTTGTCAGCCACCTTACTTATTTTGTGATGGCTTCACACCTGTTTCCGATAATCCCCAAACACTATTCCCCAATAGTTAATTAGTCAAAGAACACCTTGCGAGGCGCCACATTTTTGATAGCCTCAACAAACTCCTTGGTTGGCTCGAGGATGATCTTCTCCTTGCCATCATAATATATTGTATAAGTTGGATCAGGCTGAGGATCTTTCTCCCTTGCAGAGAAATCCAAAACCTTGTAAGTCTTGTTCTTATACTCATCGAGATGATAGGACTTACTCGGTGCCATTGCCTCAATGCGGCCCACATCATACTTGCCGATATTCTTACGTCTGCTCTTGTTCAGAACCTTGTCCACAGTAATCTCGCGGTCGCAGTACTGATACTCGAACTCAATGCTGGCATTAAGTGATACAAAATAGTATGCAACACCTGATGCAATCATAAGGATCATACCAACAAGTCCAAAACCCAGTAAAAATGCGGAAATAAAAAACACGATAGTAAGCGCAAGGGTGATTCCCTTAAGAACGACCATAAGAGGCGACGCTTTACTTGATACAAGACATTCAACATAACTGTTATCGCTAACCATGCTTAACAATAACCTCCTTGCTTTAAGCAATTATTTGTGGCATCATATGACAATTCAAAGTGCCATTTTTACGGACTATTTTATATTGCTTTCAGCAATCTTTCAAGGTGTTTTTTAATACATTTTTTAGAAATGGCAATTGACACTTTGGGTTCATTATTTATAATATGTTAATTATGTTTTTAAAACAGAATGCACCTATTCTTATTATATATGTTTTAACATCAAATAAATATTATTTTTCTGTTAATTTGGAGGAAAAATGTCAGTAAACGAAGATATCAGAGAACAAAGAAAAAAGCTTAAAGGCCAGGGCTTTAAGGCTAAATGGGATTATTTTTGGGAGTACTACAAGATTCATACTTTTGTTGCAGTCTGTGTGATAATACTTCTTGTAATGCTCGTACACGACATCAGCAACAACAAACCTTACGGATTTTACGCAGCAGCCATCAACTCCGCTGCCTCCGGTGCACAGGACATCCTGGAAAAAGAGTTTGTTGATTACTCAGGTATTGATACAACAAGCCAGGTATGCTTCATTGATACAACATTAGTATACAATCTGGATCTTATCGACGAAGTAACTATTGCCACAAGCCAGAAGATAATGGCCACAATGGCAGCTTCAGATCTGGATGTAATGCTTGCGGACAGCAAGCTTTTCACACACTATGCAAATCAGGAATCTTTCCTTGATCTTAGAACAGTTCTTTCCGAAGATGAGCTTAAGAGCCTTGAGGACAGACTTGTATACGTAGATCAGGGATACCTTGATTTCCTTAATTCCGAGGAGTACCAGAATTATGTGAGTACCGGAGAATTCGATCCCAATAACGAATATGCAGTCATGGCAGATAAGTACAACAAAGACTTCACTATGCCAAATTCAGATCCTGCCAAAATGCAGTCCCCGGTTCCTGTAGGTATAAGAGTCGATGATTCGAAGGTTCTTTCCGATGCCAACGCATATGTAGGTTCTACTCCCGTTGTAGGTGTGATCGTCAACACCACCCGCCCGGAAATTTCAGTAGACTTCATCCACTTCCTTTTGGGAAAATAAAGCGCACCATCCGCATTTCATTTTCCGCCGGATTACACTATCAACAAAATCATCTCATCAAAAAAGCAGAAGTCTCTATCCCTTATTATTTATAAGGAATAAAAACTTCTGCTTTTTCATAACCTTACATCTGTGTAGTTACGAAAATGTCATATATTGCACGGATCGCCTTTTCGAAATCCCTGTTCTCAACACCAATGATGATGTTAAGCTCTGAAGAACCCTGGTCGATCATCCTTACGTTCACGCTTGCATGCGCAAGTGCAGAGAAAATTCTTCCTGCAGTACCACGTGTCGACTTCATGCCACGACCAACAACTGCGATAAGAGCCAGATCTGATTCGATCTCAAGCATATCCGGATGTGCCAGTCTGTGAATCTCGGAAACAACAGCCTGTTCCTTCTCTATGAACTCGTCCTGCTGAACGAATACAGTCATAGTATCGATTCCTGAAGGAACATGTTCAATTGAGATATTCTGATCTTCAAAAGCCTGAAGAATTCTTCTTACAAATCCAATCTCAGAATTCATCTGATCCTTAAGCACGTTCACACAGCAAAATCCCTTCTTGCCGGCAATTCCTGTGATAACGTACTTGGACTTCTTGGCTGTAGACTCAACAATCCATGTACCCGGATCGTCAGGCTTATTGGTATTTCTGATGTTGATCGGAATACCCTCTTTTCTTACAGGGAAAATAGCATCCTCATGAAGAACTCCTGCTCCCATATATGCAAGCTCTCGGAGCTCTGTATAGGTAATAGTCTCGATGTGCGGTGGCTTGTCAATGATCCTCGGATCTGCTACAAGGAATCCTGAAACATCGGTCCAGTTCTCATAAACATCCGCTTTGATTGCTCTTGATACGATGGAACCTGTTATATCAGAGCCACCTCTTGAAAATGTCTTGATCTTTCCGTCAGGATATGCGCCGTAGAATCCCGGAACAACAGCCTTTGGTGTCTTCTCAAGCTTCTTGGCCATGTATTTATTGGTCTTTTCAGCATCAAAGTCACCGTTCTTGTCAAAAAATACTACGGTAGCAGAATCGATGAATTCATATCCAAGGTATGCAGCCATTATGATTCCGTTAAGGTATTCTCCTCGGCTTGCTGCATAATCTGTTCCGGCCTTTGCCTTAAAGTTTTTCTCAATCTCCTTGAACTCATCAGCAAGGGAAAGTTTAAGTTTAAGTCCCTTTATGATCTCGTCGTAACGCGCCTTAATGTCGCTAAGCTGCTTGGAAAAATCTTTTCCCGCCTCAGCAAGAGCATAGGTCTTATAGAGCATGTCGGTAACCTTGGTGTCCTTGGAATTTCTTTTTCCAGGGGCTGAAGGCACTACATAACTTCTGTCCGGATCCTGCCTGATGATCTCGCCAACCTTCTTGAACTGTTCTGCGCTGGCAAGTGAACTGCCACCGAATTTGACTACCTTTTTCATGATACTTTCCTTCCTGATATTATTGATATTTCAATTCCATGAGCCTATACCTTGATCTTAGTACAGACGAATATAACCCTTTACACAATCAAGCTTCCACAGACGCTCCTCGAAGTCCTTCTCGGAGATCATATCTGTAACAAAGGCAAACTCGCGGTTCTCCTCGCCGCCTTCAATCACTTCAATCTTGCTGCCAAAGATCTCTTTTGCCTGATCGGCCTGTTCCTCCGGAACTCTCACAAAGAAGCTCCTTACTGCGTTGTCCTTAGGTGAGATCTCAGCCTTCTCAGCCTTCATGTTTACTTCGATATGCTTGCCCTTGTGCTTGACGATATCGATCACATCTGCAACAACAGCACTTGCTGTAGCATTCTTTCCGGCACCTTTGCCATAGAACATTACATCACCAAGCATATTTCCATGAATGTTTATTGCATTGAATACGCCGTTTACATTGGCAAGAGGATTCTCCAAAGGGATGAGGAAAGGGGAAACCATTGTGAAAAATCCGTTCTGATTTCTCTTGCACATTGCAAGAAGCTTGATTGCCATTCCCATAGTCCTTGCATATGCAAAATCCTCGATGCTTATCTTGGTTATTCCCTCTGTGTAGATATCTTCATAATTTACATGCTTACCACTCATAAGGCTTGCAAGAATAGCGATCTTTCGGCATGCATCAAAGCCTTCAACATCAGCCTCCGGATTACGCTCCGCATAGCCCTTTTCCTGAGCCATTTTAAGGACAGTGGCAAATCCCATGCCCTCTTTATCCATCTTCGTCAAAATATAGTTTGTAGTGCCGTTTAAGATACCTGTGATTGAATCCACCTTCTCATGCTTAAGTGAATCATTTAAAGATCTGAGAACAGGAATTCCGCCGCCGACACTTGCTTCAAAAAGGTAGCTTACTCCATTCTGCTTGGCGAGCTCTACAAGTTCAGGACCGTGAGCTGCCACAAGCTCCTTGTTGGAGGTACATACGCTCTTTCCCTTTTCAAGGGCACTCTTTTCAAAAGAAAATGCAGGCTCAATTCCACCCATTGTCTCACAGATTACTTCCACCTCAGGGTCATTCAGTATAACATTGATGTCATGAACAACCTGCGCCTCATGCTTGTCTCCGGGAAAATCGCGAAGATCAAGAATGTATTTGAGTTCCAGAGCCTCTCCTGCGCTCT
>JAEEGL011562318.1_pt1 | contig 11836 bp, 9 predicted proteins | sample 9134231 | NCBI WGS metagenome assembly JAEEGL01 (sample SAMN16246548, study PRJNA631951) | gut metagenome | biome: gut microbiome; feature: rumen; material: fiber-attached | host: Bos | place: Iran: Karaj | collected 2018-10 | reverse complement strand
GAACAGATCAAAGAGATCCACGACATGGGAGTGGAAGTAGCTGTAGTAGTAGGAGGAGGCAATTTCTGGAGAGGAAGATCTTCAGGAGATATGGACAGAGCCACTGCTGACTACATGGGAATGCTGGCGACCGTCATGAATACCATGGCTCTTCAGGACACATTCAGATCCATGGGAGTCCAGGTAAGAGCTCAGACAGCTCTCGAGATCAAGGAAGTTGCGGAGCCATATGCCAGACTTAGAGCTCTCACACATCTGGAACACGGTGATATCGTGATCTTCGGAGGAGGAACAGGATCACCTTTCTTCACGACAGATACTGCTGCTGCATTGAGAGCAACGGAGATGGGCGCAGAAGTCATCCTTCTCGCTAAGAACGTAGACGCAGTATATGATTCAGATCCTGCGACGAATCCCAACGCGAAGAAATTCGATGAGATGACTCATATGGACGTTATCGAGAAAGACCTTAAGGTAATGGACCTTACCGCAGCTACGCTGTGTAAGGATAATGATATTAAAATCCACGTTTTCGCGCTCGCTGAAGGCGGCAATATCAAGCGTGCCGTATGCGGTGATAAGATCGGAACATTGATAAAATAAGGAGGTGCACCATGGAGACCATTAAAAAGAATCTGGAAGAAAAGAGCTTAAAGACAATATCTGTTTTAAAGGAAGACTTAAATACCGTAAGAGCAGGCAGAGCTAATCCGGCCCTTCTGGACAAGGTGATGGTAAATTACTATGGAATGCCCACACCTTTAAAGAATATCGCCAACATCTCAGTACCTGATCCCAGAACACTTCTGATCAGCCCCTTCGATCCCAAGTCCATCGGAGAGATCGAGAAGGCTATCAACATCGCCAATCTGGGAATCAATCCTTCAAACGATGGTAAGAACATCAGACTTGTAATCCCTCAGGTCACTGAGGAGAGACGTAAAGAACTCACCAAGACTGTCAAGAAGATGGGTGAGGAAGCTAAAGTTGCCATCAGAAACTTAAGAAGAGATGCTAACGATAAGCTCAAGAAACTTGAGAAAGATCATGAGATCACTGAGGATGACCTTAAGAAGGCTCTCGATCAGGTACAGAAAGCTGTAGAGAAGACAGAGAAGTCAATTGACGAAGTCATTGCTCAGAAAGACAAAGAGATCATGGAAGTTTAATCTGACGAAGCGGCCGCCCGAAGGCGGCCCGAGTTGTATTACAGAGGGTTGGAGTAATGGGAGAGAAGAAACCTATGCCTTGCCACGTGGCTGTCATAATGGACGGCAACGGGAGATGGGCTGAACTGAATAAAGTGACAAAACTTCAGGGCCACAATCAGGGAATGTGGGCCATGAAGGAGATAATCAAAAGATCTGATACTTTGGGTATCAGATATCTTACGGTATATGCCTTTTCAACCGAAAACTGGAAACGTTCTCAGGAGGAAGTCGGAGGCATTTTTAAACTTCTGGTGAAGTTCGTAGGATCCGAACTTGCCGAACTTGACGAGAACAACGTCAAGGTAAACATACTCGGGGACTGGACTCATAAACTACCGGAAGATGCTAAGGAGTCCATTCATAAGGCACTGGAAACTACCAAAGACAATACAGGTCTGGTGTTCAATATCGCTTTGAATTATGGCTCCAGAGCGGAGATAGTCAGGGCAGTAAATCATATCATGAGCATGTACGATCATGATACAGAGATCAGTGAAGAGGATATCTCAAGAGCTCTCTATACAGGGGATGAGAATGGCAATATCCCGGATCCCGATCTTATCATCAGAACGTCAGGGGAGGAAAGGCTCTCTAACTTCCTGCTCTGGCAGTCAGCTTATTCGGAATTTGCTTTTACGGACACTCTGTGGCCTGATTTTACTCCTGACGAGTATGAGAGCATGATCGAAGAATACAGAACAAGAGAAAGAAGATACGGAGGAAGATAATGAAGACCAGAATAATCTCGGCAATAGTGATGCTGCCTCTTCTTGTTTTAGTATATCTCGGAGGTATCTGGCTGAAAGCGGCAGTTGTCATAGTTTCATTTATAGGGCTTCACGAATTTTATGAAGGTTTCAGAGCGGAGGGCGTCAAGCCAAGCATGCCTATTGGTATTGCTTCCGTTGTGTTGCTGTATGTATTTCATACCATCGGTTCCGGTTCAGTAAATGTGGGCGATGGTGTCTTTTATTCACTCTGGCTCTTTATAGTCGTTGTAGCCTCTATGGTATACGGCTTCAAAGTCGAAGAGCGCAAGACTGAAGATATGGCATCTACGGTAATGGGTATCGTTTACGTCCCGTTCCTGTTTCATTTCGCAGTGCTGATAGATGAATGTGAATATGCTCATAACTATATTTGGCTCATATTCATCATAGCCTTCGGAACGGATATCTTTGCATATTTTACGGGGATGCTCATCGGAAAGCATAAACTTTGCCCGACACTGAGCCCGAAAAAGACCATAGAAGGTGCAGTTGGAGGCATGGTGGGAGCCATGGTGTTCAGCGTATTCTTCGGACATTTCTTCCTGGAGGCAGGGCATGCGCTCAATATCAGATTCGTTCTGATGGCGCTTCTGGGATCGGTGATCGCGCAGCTTGGCGATCTTTCGGCTTCGGCTTTCAAACGTCAGATGGGCATCAAGGATTACGGGAAGCTGATCCCGGGACACGGCGGCATACTGGACAGATTCGATTCCGTACTGTTCGTGGCACCGTACCTTTACTTTTATATAGCGATAGTTTTACCTAACCATATCTGAGGTATCAATATATGAGAAGAATTGTCATACTGGGGTCTACAGGTTCCATAGGGACACAGACTCTGGATGTAGTAAGAAATAATCCGGACAGGTTCCGAGTAGTCGGCCTTACCTGCGCCTCCAGAAAGGATCAGATGATGGAGCAGGCTAAGGAGTTCGGCGTACCTGAAGATCATTGTTTCGTGTGCGACGGTACCCACGAGGAGAACGTCCGCAAATTGATAGAAGCCGCGACTCTGGATTGCGACATGGTGGTGAACTCCCTCATGGGAATGAGAGGACTGGAGCCTACTTATCACGCCATAATGGCAGGCCACGACGTGGCTCTCGCCAATAAAGAGACCCTCGTTGCAGGCGGAAGCATAATAATGGATCTGGTGGCTGAGAAGGGCGTGAAGCTGCTTCCCATCGACTCAGAGCATTCCGCTATTTTCCAGTGCCTGGAGGGTAACAGAGGAAGAGCCATCAAGAAGATCCTACTCACATGTTCCGGAGGACCTTTCAGAGGTAAGAAAAGAGAAGATATGGCCAATGTCACTGCCAGGGAAGCCTTGAAGCATCCCAAGTGGAACATGGGACCAAAAATAACCATTGACTCTGCTACACTTATGAACAAGGGGCTGGAAGTCATCGAAGCCAAATGGCTGTTCGGAGTGGAAGCAGATAAGATCCAGGTGCTCATCCATCCTCAAAGCATAGTCCACTCGGGCGTTGAATTCATGGATAATTCCATTCTTTGCCAGATGGGAATTCCTGACATGAGGATCCCCATCAGCCTGGCTTTGGGATACCCTGACAGACTTGACAGTCACGATGAGGAACTTGACATGTTTGGAATGGGTTCCAACCTGACGTTCTCAAGACCGGATCTTGAGACATTCCAGTGCTTGAAACTGGCATACTATGCCATAGGACAGGGAGGTTCATGTCCCGTTGTCATGAATGCGGCAAACGAAGTCCTTGTGGAAAGATTCCTTAAAGACGAGATAGGATTTCTGGACATCCCGGACAAGCTCTGCGATCTTGTTTACGGTCATATGACCCAAAAAAGTCTCAGCCTGGAGGATATAATAGAAATCGACAGAGAGACAAGACTGACCATTTAGATCAGAGATCATAAATATAAATCGATTTAAAGGAAAATAAATGAAAACAGCAATACTGGCTATATTTTTGTTCCTGGTCATGATCTTTCCTCATGAACTGGGACATTTCATAGCAGCCAAGAAATGTAAAGTACAAGTTAATGAATTTGCCTTCGGTATGGGTCCTGTCATATGGAAGAAGCAGAGAGGAGAAACTCTGCACTCCATCAGGCTTTTCCCTATAGGAGGATTCTGTGCCATGGAAGGGGAGGACGGATCTTCGGACGATGATGAAGAGGAGGATCCGGACACCGGAGAAATGAGGCCGAAGGAGTATAATCCAAGGGCTTTCAACAACAAGAAGCCATGGCAGAAGATAATAATACTTGCTGCCGGATCTTTCATGAACGTGGTATGTGCTTTTCTGATACTTACCATATTGGTGACTTACCTGGGATTCAGCACAACAATAGTGGGAGATCTCACGCCCGGTTCACCTGCTGAAGTGGCCGGAGTGGTAACAGGAGATAAGATAGTAGCTGTAAATGGGACTGAAGTGGTGACTTGGAATGATCTGGGGCCGCTTGTTCAGGAGAGCAAGGGCGAGGAGATCACTCTGAGCGTCGAGCGCGACAACGGAGTAGTTGTGGATCTCATGTTGACTCCTGAATATGACGAAGAAGGAAGCCGTTATGTGATCGGTACGTACTGTAAGGTAAGCCACGATCCGATCAAAGGCATCCGTTCCGGGTTCATAGGCACTTGGAGACTCTTCGGAGTCATGTACGATTCTCTCAAGATGCTTCTCACAGGAGGAGCAAGTATTGAAGAGGTATCGGGACCCGTGGGTATCGTTCAGATGGTAGGTGAGACTTCCAGTCAGGGAGTCTGGTCATATGGATTCCTTATGGCGCTTATCTGCGTCAATCTTGCAGTTATAAACATGCTGCCTCTTCCTGCACTTGACGGCGGAAGGATCTTAGTAGTACTTTTCAGCTGGATCACCGGAAAAGCAGTGTCCCCCAAGGTAGAGGGAATCATCCATGCTGTCGGCATGGTGGCTCTTCTGGCACTGGCAGCAGTCGTCACATTTAACGATATCGGTAAGCTTATCGGATAAAAAAGGGGATATAAATGACTAAGAAAGTAAGAATTGGTAAAGTAACGATAGGCGGAGGAGAACCTATCGCCATACAGTCTATGGCTAACGTGGATCCTCATGACGAGAAGGCTCTTATCGATCAGGTGGTGAGACTTTCTGACGCAGGCTGTGACATCATGAGACTTACAGTTCCTGATTTTGAGGCCGCAGAGACTTTCGGAAGAGTCAAGACCGGCCTTGTTAAGTCAGGATATGATATTCCTTTGGTCGCCGATATACACTTCGATCACAGGATGGCGATCGAAGCGATGAAACACGGTGCCGATAAGATAAGGATCAATCCCGGAAACATCGGAAGCATTGATAAAGTCAGGGAAGTGGTAAACTTCGCCAAAGAAAGGGAGATACCCATCAGAGTGGGAGTGAATTCCGGTTCTCTGGAGAAGCACCTTGTGGAGAAGTACGGCGGAGTCACCGCGGAAGGACTTGCAGAGTCAGCCTTGATCAATCTTAAGATAATAGAGAATCTGGGATATGACGATCTGGTAGTATCGCTTAAATCATCTAACGTAAAGATGAATTTTGAAGCTCACAGGATCGTTTCGGAAAACACTGATCATCCCATACACATAGGTATCACTGAAGCAGGAACTCTCAGAAGAGGACAGATCAAATCCGCAATAGGGATCGGATCTCTTCTACTTAACGGTATAGGCGATACCATGAGAGTGTCTCTCACTGCAGATCCCATAGAGGAGATATATTTTGCAAAGGAGATCCTGAGGACCATGGGACTCAGGAATTCAGCCATCGACCTCGTATCATGTCCTACCTGCGGAAGGACAAAGGTGGATCTGGAAGGGCTTGCAAATGAGATCGAGCAAAGACTTGCTCCGATAGAAGACAGGCTCTTGAAAGAAGGCAGACCCGGGATCAAAGTTGCTGTGATGGGCTGTGCTGTAAACGGACCCGGAGAGGCCAAAGAAGCTGATTTCGGGGTAGCCGGAGGAGATGGTGAAGGACTTATCTTCACAAAAGGCAAGATACTTAAGAAAGTACCTGAGGAGCATATTGTGGAAGCTCTTCTTGAAGTAATAGAACAGAATATCCTGAATGGAGAAACAAAATGAGAAAACTCATCGATTCCGCCGTGGACTGGGAAGGTCTGACAGGCGGTAGGATCGATAAAGAAGAATACAGATTTGAACTTGGGCAGGGAGTCATGCATAAAGAGACCGGAGTTCTGGTGATCCCCATGACTCTCAATTTTGTGTTGCCTTACGATGAACTGCTTAAGATCAAGGCATTAGTCAGGTCCAGACTGGATTTCGTTGAAGACGTGAAGTTCAGATTCTCGTTCAGAGACATGGTTATGAACGAAGAAGAGGTGATCAGACATTATTTGCCGTACCTTATCCAGATACTGGTGGGGAACGGTTCAGGATTCGCCAATGCCATCGACCCGAAGTTTTTTGAAATAAAAGACGGGGAACCTAAGACGCTGGTGCTCCGCTGTTTCGGAAAGACCTGCGAAGAGCAGCTTAACGAGACTGTAAGCGGTCAGTTTGAAAGGATACTGATAAGAAGCTTCGGTATGAAGTTCAGAGTTGTTTTTGAGAATGATCATGAGGAGTATCAGGAAAAAGCTGAAGGCTTTATAGACGATATCAGAGAAGAATTCGCTCAGATCATTGAAGAAAACAATATCAAAGCCCAGGAGGCGGAATCAAGGCCCAGAGAGGCTTCTTCTGATAACAGAGGAAGATCTGAAAATGCCAACCCGGAATCAGGAAACGGTTCCGGATGGTCAGGCAAAGGCAGGGGCTCCTGGAAGAGCAGAAAAGAAGACAAGATAAAGGATAACTTTATCATGGGAAGAGGATTCACTGGAGAGACTAACCACAGCCTGACGGATCTGGATCCTCAGATGGGTACGGTCATCGTGGAAGGAATTCTTTACAAGATGGAATCCAGGGTCATAAGATCCGGAAACCACATCGCTTCCTTCCTGATCACTGATGAAAGAACTACGATCTGCGTCAAAGGATTCGTGTCTGAAGAAAAATGGAATGAGATCAACGAGTTCCTTAAGCCCGGAGACAGACTGAAGGTCTTGGGAGAGGTGCAGTTCGATACATTTGAGAACCTTAACGTCATAATGTTCAAGGAGATCGAGAAACTTCCCGGGAAAATGGACAGAGAGGATACCTCTGAGATTGGCAAGCGTGTAGAACTCCATCTCCATACCAAGATGTCCCAGATGGACGGTCTGAACGAACCAAAGGACGTGGTGAGACAGGCAGCTCTCTGGGGACAGCCCGCGGTGGCCATCACCGACCATGGCGTGGTTCAGTCATTCCCTGATGCGGCAGCTGAAGCAGGAAATCAGGCTAAGGCCGGAAGACCCATAAAGATCATTTACGGCGTTGAAGGCTATTCCTTCGACGACTGCGATTGCATCAATGAGGACGGCTCAATTGATTACCGCAAAAAACCAGTGAACCACATAATTCTCCTGGCTAAGACTCAGGAAGGGCTGAAGAATCTTTATAAACTGGTATCCATTTCACATATAGATTATTTCTACAGAAAACCCAGACTTCCCTGGTCCGTTATAAATGCCCACAGAGAGGGCATTATAGTGGGTTCAGCCTGCTGCTACGGCGAGGTCTTCCAATCGCTGGTAACTCACGTGTATGAGGAGAGAAGGACCCATCAGGAGAGGCGCATAGAGGCTTTGAGCCACGAGGAACAGGAGAAGCTGGCTTCCAGGTTTGACTATCTGGAGATACAGCCTGTCATCAACAACCGTTTCATGCTGGAGGAGGAATTCTACTTCGAAGGAAAGCGTGTTGAAACAGAGGATGACATAAGGGCTATAAACCTGAGGATCGTAGAGATCGCCGACAAGTTGGGCAAGCCCGTTGTCGCCACTTGCGATGCTCACTACGATAAGCCTGAATCTGCCATCTACAGAAACATCCTCATGGCCGGAATGGGCTTTGAAGATGCTGAGAGCGGCGAAGGTTTGTACATGAGGACCACGGATGAGATGATGGAGGAATTCTCCTACCTGGGAGACAGGGCAAAGGAGATCGTCATCGACAACACCAACCTCATAGCAGATATGTGCGACGGATCCATACTTCCGGTGCCGGTGGGCAAATTCCCTCCGAATATCCCGGGAGCAAAGGAGACCCTGAGAGAGACCTGTGAGAAAAAGCTCCGTGAGACCTATGGAGACGATCCCGACCCGATCATCAGGGAGAGATTTGAGAAGGAACTCAACTCCATCATAGATAACGGATATGCGGTCATGTACGTCAGTGCTCAGATGCTGGTTCATAAATCTCTTTCCGACGGCTATCTGGTAGGGTCCAGAGGATCCGTAGGATCGTCATTTGCGGCCACAATGGCCGGTATAACGGAGGTAAACCCTCTGGAGCCACATTATCTCTGCCCGGAGTGCAAACACCTTGAATGGGGCGATAAGAGCCTTTACGACTGCGGTATTGATATGCCTCCTAAGAAGTGTCCGGTATGCGGAGCGGATATGAAGCGTGACGGATTCACCATTCCTTTCGCCACCTTCCTTGGATTCAACGGAGATAAGGAGCCTGATATCGACCTTAACTTTGCCGGTGAATATCAGCCCGTGGCTCATCGCTATGTAGGCGAGATCTTCGGTGAAAAGAACGTATTCAAAGCAGGTACGGTAGGCACGGTGGCAGACAAGACTGCTTTCGGCTACGTTATGAAATATTTCGAGGAGAGGGGCATCCCGGTTAATAAATATGAGGCAGACAGACTGACTTCACATTGCACGGGAGTAAAGCGCACAACAGGGCAGCATCCCGGAGGTATAGTAATTTGCCCGGATGACCACGAGATCTTTGAGTTCTGTCCCATTCAGCATCCTGCAAACGATGCTTCATCGGGTGTTGTGACCACTCACTTCGATTACCACAAGATAGACCAGAATCTTCTGAAACTGGACATCCTCGGACACGATGTGCCTTCCATGATAAGACAGCTTCAGGATATGACGGGTATAGATCCGCTGAAAGTAGATCTTACGGACAGAAAAGTCCTAAGCATTTTTAACGGCATCGAAGCTCTGGATATAAAGGATCCTAATTATAAATTCACTCACGGATCATACGCTATTCCTGAGTTCGGTACGCCTTTCGTAAGGCAGATGCTGGACGATACACAGCCGGACAAGTTCGCTGATCTGGTGCGTATTTCAGGATTCTCTCACGGAACGGACGTATGGCTCAACAACGCTCAGGAGTATATCAGGTCCAAGACAGCCACTATGAGAGAAGTTATCTCCACCCGTGACGACATCATGAACTACCTGATCCTGAAGGGCGTTGAAAACGGTGACGATTTCAAGATCATGGAGATCGTCCGATGTGGCAAAAAAGACCTGTCGGAGGTGCAGGTAGCTGAGATGAAGGAACACGGCGTTCCCGACTGGTACATAGACTCCTGTAACAAGATCAAGTACATGTTCCCCAGAGCACATGCCGTGGCTTATACCATGATGAGTTTCCGTATGGCCTGGTACAAAGTATATTATCCTCAGGAATTCTATGCTACGTACTTCACCACCAAAGTAGACGATTTCGATGATCAGACCATCCTTAAAGGTAAGGACGCGATACTTGCGCAGATGGATCTGATAGACATGAAGGGGAATAACGCTACTCCTAAAGAGAAATCTCAGTATACGGTGCTCGAAGTAGCATATGAGATGTATGCCAGAGGCTATGAATTCATGGCGCCAAGACTGGATAAGTCCAAAGCACTGAAATTCTGGGTCGAAGACGGCAAGGTACTTTTGCCGTTCGTTGCTCTGGATGGAGTAGGGGCATCTGCTGCTCAGTCATTCTATGATGCTTACCATGAGAAGCCTTTCGACACAGTCGAAGAAGTCATGAAGAGGACAAAACTCAACAAGACATCTATCCAGGCGCTCAGAGACTATGGGGTCTTTGAAGGACTGCCGGAAACAGATCAGCTAAGTATGTTCTAATAAAAAAAAATCCGCCGGGGTTTCCCGGCGGATCTGATATTATATTCAGTTTCTTGTTTTCTTAAGTATGATAGACAGCACTTCCTGAGGCTTGATCTTAAGAGCGTAACCAATCTCATTGAACAGCATCTTCTCAGCATCCCTCAGAAAACGTTCGTCAGAAGCGTGGAGCTTCTTGCCGATGGCGAGCTGGTCGCTCTGTTTGTGGTAAAGAGTGCTGACCATTCTGAAGACTTCTTCAGGCTTGCCGGTAAGTATGATATCCTTGAAAACTGTAACCCGTTCGCGGTCATTAGGTATCCATTCCATTGGTTCCATGGGAAGAGAATCCAATAATTTGTTCGCTTCGTCAGCGGAAAGGATCTTACGCATGCGCTTAAGCACTTTCTCGTTGTTTTTTGGCACGTAAACAGTATTCTCTTCCTTCTCAACAGGAGCGAGAATATAGTATTCGGATCTCTCACCACCGAATTTCATTTCGGTGATTCCTGTGATCTTGCAGATACCTTCGGTACCATAGACTACTACATCATCAATATTATACATTCCTGCCTCACGGGATACGTTCCCAACGACTAATTATACCTATGCAAAAATAATTATAGCACAATGTGAAAAAAATATCCAACATTTTTTGGGTTTTAAAGCAAATATTTTTTGCATTTTTGTGTGTAATAGTATATTATTAATATTTAAGTCATTTAATGAAAAACAAGAGGTCAAATGAAATGATGCAGATAGAATTAAAAAACGTTTCTCTGGGCTACGAGGGAATCCCCGTTGCGACAGGAGTCAATCTGACTGTGAATTCCGGCGATTATCTGGCCATAGTCGGTCAGAATGGATCCGGAAAGACAACCCTTATGAAGACAATACTGGGACTGACGGAACCGCTGTCCGGTGAGATCAGGTTCGGCGAGGGATTCAGCAGGAAGGATATCGGCTATCTTCCTCAGATCAATCCCATACAGAGGGATTTCCCTGCAAGCGTCAGAGAGATAGTTTATTCCGGATTCCTGAATTCTTTGGGGAAGAGGCCGTTCTATACCAAGGAGATGAAGAATCAGGCTGAAGAAAACATGGAACTTCTGGGATTGGAAGACATGATGGACGCATGCTACCGCGACTTGTCAGGAGGGCAGCAGCAGAGGGTGCTTCTGGCGAGAGCGCTTTGTGCTACGTCGAAGATGCTTCTGGTAGATGAGCCGGTATCCGGACTGGATCCCGAAGCTCAGTACGAGATGTACGGCATACTTCACCATCTCAATCACAATAAGGGGATAACGATCATTATGATCTCTCACGATCTTACCGCTGTGGATCAGTACGCGAGCCACGTGCTTACAATGGGCAGGGAGATCACATATAAATAGCCTGCAAAAAATTTTTTGCAAAAATCTCATTTTAGGTGTTGACAGTGTACTATTACAAGTGGTACACTACCAACTGAGAAGGGGATTTGAAATATAAATCAAACATATCAACGGACCCGGATCATTTCGGGTCCGAATTTATTAAGAAAGGGGGAGGGCAAATGTTTGAACTTGATCTTCGTTCCAGAAAGTCCATCTATGAACAAGTCATAGATAACCTCAAGGAAATGATCATGACAGACGAACTGCCTTTCGAAACCAAGCTTCCCTCAGTAAGGGAGTTATCGAAGCAGATATCCGTGAATCCCAATACGGTCCAGAAAGCCTACAGAGAACTGGAACGTCAGGGATACATATATACTCAGACGGGGCTGGGTACATTTGTAGCGGATAAGGCAAGTATAGTTGCAGATACAAGCGCTGTTAATAAGGCTGAACAGGGGATAAGCGACGCATTTAAACAGCTGCTGTTTCTGGG
>JAEEGL011294502.1_pt1 | contig 11836 bp, 6 predicted proteins | sample 9134231 | NCBI WGS metagenome assembly JAEEGL01 (sample SAMN16246548, study PRJNA631951) | gut metagenome | biome: gut microbiome; feature: rumen; material: fiber-attached | host: Bos | place: Iran: Karaj | collected 2018-10 | reverse complement strand
TGCACGAGAACTGTGCACGAGCCTGACGCATAGCCAGATTGCCAATGGTGAGCATGAAGGCAACGGGCACCTTCGGAGCCTGTTCTGTGGTAAGGCGCAATGCCTCGAACTCACTGGCCAGACGAGATGGCTTGAGAGCGGGAATGCCAGTCTCGGCCTCGCCTTCGCAGCAATGCTTGCAGGCTTCCAACGGCTGCTTGCCCTCGCTCTTCTCGGTGAAGTTGGGGAACTGGTTGGTACCCAGCAGGAATTCCTTGCGCTTGCCTGCATTGGCGTGGCGTGTTGCATTGGTCTCGTTGACAGTGTTCTGAACTGTTCCAGCCTTTGCAGCGGCCAGGAAACCGCCTTCTTCCTCAACAGAAAGGAACAGCTTCCAAGCTTGTCCAGCCAAAGCGGTGGTGAGTTCCTCGAGGAAGTATGAACCGCCTGCTACGTCAACCATACGGTCGAAGTGGCACTCGTCCTTCAGGAGAAGCTGCTGGTTGCGTGCAATGCGCTCGGCAAACTCGGTGGGAGTCTCGTAAGGCATGTCGAAGGGACGTACCACGATGCTTTCCACACCACCCAAAGCGGCACTCATCGTCTCGGTCTGAGAACGCAGCATGTTCACGTAGCTGTCGAAGAGGGTCTGATTGTAAGTAGTCGTAATGGCACAAACGTGCATCTTGGCTGCCTCCTTGTCGCTGGTGTACTGGCTGACAATCTGAGCCCACAGCATACGAGCGGCACGCAGTTTGGCTATCTCCATGAAATAGACGCCATTGATACCCAGGTTGAACTTGATGTTCTGGGCTGCCAGCTCGGGACTGATGCCAGCCTCGGTGAGTTCCTGCATATACTCATTGCCCCAGGCCAAAGCGTAACCCAGGTCCTGATAGCTATATGCTCCGGCATCTGTGAGTTCATAGGCGTTCACACTGACGGCACGGAACATGGGATAGTCTGCCAACGTCTCCACGAGTTCCTTGGCCTCAGCCAATACGTCGCTGGTGTCCTTGCCCTTCTGAATCATCTTGCCAATGGGATCGAAGCTGATGCTTCCCTCGACCTTCTTGGGGTCAACGCCCTGCTTCTTGAACCAAGCCACGAGAATCTTGGCCAGTTCGAGGCTGTGACGCTGACAGGTGCGGAAGTTCAGTTCAACGCACTCGGCATAGATTCCCTGCAAGAGGGTGTCAACGTACTCAGCGCTGACTTCTTTGCCTGGAATGATGAAACCGAGGCTGTCAACACCCTTGTTCAGGATGTCCAGTGCCTTCTGATTTGCCTCTTTCGGGCATTCACACTTGATGTCCTGGCGCACATGCCACTCGTTGCTTGCGGCGCGGTTACCCCTGACATAGGGGAACTCACCAGGCAGCGCGTTCACGGTTGCCAGTTTGTCTACGTCCTCCTTGCGGTAGAACGGTTCCATGGAGAATCCTTCGTTGGTCCTCCATACCATTTTCTTCTGATAGTCGGCTCCCTTGAGGTCAACCTCAATCTTGTCCCGCCATTCCTGCCGGGTTGGGGCGACAAAGTCAGAGAAAAGTCTTTCTTTGCTATCTGCCATATAATTTATATAAATTAATAATGTGTATTTTTGAAATCCGTGCAAAGTTACTGCTTTTCCTGTGGATAACAAAATTATCTACCCGAAATCAGTAGCTATAGGCGCATTTTTATGCATTTATGCGTTTTTTTCGAGGCTCAAGACCGTCGCGCAGAGCCTTTGGCGTGCATTCAATCTTCTTTTTTCATCAGATAAGAGAATTTTCCATTGTCTAAATCTGTGCCGTTTCAGCATTTTGCCGTACCTTTGTCGCCGCAATCCAGATTCGGAAGAGTCGGTAGGATTAAAAGGTAAAAAGTTATTGGTCTGATTTAAAGGTTTTCCTATGTCCTGGTTACAGTCCCTGTTTATGTCCACAGACAGTGTGGCACACATCCTGCTTCTCTATGCTATCGTTATTTCTGTTGGAATAGGGTTGGGTCGAATCAAGGTGTTCGGTATCTCCCTGGGCGTCACATTCGTGCTGTTTGCCGGTATTCTGGCTGGTCATCTCCACTTCACTGGCACGCTCAGTGTGCTCAACTATGTGCAGGATTTCGGTCTCATCCTCTTTGTCTATTGCATTGGATTACAGGTTGGACCGGGTTTCTTCGCCAGTTTGAGGGAGGGTGGCATTCGCATGAATCTGCTGGCAACAGGCGTTATCCTGCTGAATGTGCTGTGCTGCGTCGGTCTCTACTACCTGGTCTTCTGGGACAGTTCTGCCTCGGCAAGCCAGAACAGTGCTCATCTGGCGATGATGGTGGGTGTGCTATGCGGTGCAGTCACTAATACGCCCGGACTTGGTGCTGCCACTGAAGCATGCGGTCAGATCTTCGGAGACGAAGCTCCAGCTATTGCGAACGGATATGCCTGTGCCTATCCTCTTGGTGTGGTTGGCATCATACTGGCTCTTGTGGCGCTTCGGTTGTTGTGCAGGATAAGTCTTCGTCGCGAACAGGAACAGATAACAGCGGAACTGGAGGCGAACCCACACGTCAAACCTCATCGCATGACACTTTCTGTGAACAACCCTGCTTTGCCAGGCCGTACAATCCTGCAAGTGAGGCAGTTCCTTGGTCGCGACTTTGTCTGCAGCCGTTTCCTGCACGATGGTCACGTGAGCATTCCAAACCGCGATACAGTATTACAGAAGGGTGACAAGATGTTCCTGACTTGTGCCGAAGATGATGCCGAGGCAATCGTGGCTTTTATCGGACCCGAGGAGACAGTACAATGGGAAGAACAGGACGTGCCGCTGGTGAGCAAGCATATCCTGGTGACCCGACCAGAAATGAACGGCAAGACTTTCGGGCAGATGCACTTCAGCAGTGTCTATGGCGTGAATGTGACGCGCATCAGAAGGGGTGGGGTGAACCTGTTTGCCGACCGTAGCCTGCGCATGCAGGTTGGTGACAAGATTGTCGTGGTAGGACCCGAAGATGCTGTGGATCGCGTGGCAAACAAGATGGGCAATTCGGTGAAAAGCCTGGAGACGCCTAACCTGGCTGCTATCTTTGTGGGTATCTTTGTGGGTATCATCTTCGGCTCAATCCCATTCGTTATCCCTGGCACACCAACTCCCGTCAAACTGGGTCTGGCTGGCGGTCCGCTTATCGTGGCCATACTGATCGGACGCTTCGGATATAAAGCTCATCTGGTTTCCTATACAACCACCAGTGCCAACCTGATGTTGCGCGAGATAGGCCTTGTCCTGTTCCTGGCCAGTGTAGGCATAAAGGCTGGTGCGTCGTTTGCAGATACTGTGCTCGAAGGTGACGGCCTGACCTACGTCTGGTGCGGATTCGTGATTACGGTATTGCCCATTCTCATCATCGGTCTGTTGGCCCGTTTGCGCTTCGGATTAAACTACTTGCGTCTGATGGGACTGATAGCTGGTAGCACCACTGATCCGCCAGCCTTGGCATTTGCCAATCAGCAGGCAGCAAATGAAGCTCCGTCGGTAGCGTACAGTACAGTATATCCCCTGAGTATGTTCTTGCGCATCCTGACGGCTCAACTCATCATCCTGATTCTCTGCTCAATATAGGCAAGGCATTCATTCAACCCCAATATTTGTTCGGGTTCAATAGAGAGCAAATAAAAATGCCCGCTGATTTCAACGTCAACGGGCATTTGCTTTCTTTATTGTGTTGGTTATTCAGGTAGGTTCAGACTCAGACAAAGCTCATCAAGCTGCTTCTGATCGAGTTCGCCTGGTGCATCCAGCATGACGTCGCGTCCGCTGTTGTTCTTGGGGAATGCTATGCAGTCGCGAATGCTATCCAATCCTGCGAAAAGACTCACCCAGCGATCGAGTCCGTAGGCCAGTCCGCCATGAGGAGGTGCACCATACTTGAAGGCATTCATGAGGAAACCAAACTGCTGCTGTGCCTTTTCGGGCGTGAAACCCAGAATCTGGAACATCTTGGCCTGAAGAGCCTGGTCGTGAATACGGATGGATCCACCACCGACTTCCACACCGTTGCAAACCATGTCGTATGCATCAGCTCGAACGGAAGCAGGATCGCTATCGAGCAGGGGAATGTCTTCGTTCTTGGGATGAGTGAAGGGATGGTGCATAGCCATCAGACGGCCTTCTTCCTCGCTCCACTCGAACATCGGGAAATCAACCACCCACAGCAGAGAAAACTTGTTCTTGTCGCGAAGGCCCATGCGAGCACCCATCTCAAGGCGCAGTTCGCAAAGCTGTTTCCTGACGCGCATTGCATCGTCGCCAGAGAGAATGAGAATGAGGTCACCTGGCTTAGCGTTCATCTTCTCGCTAACTGCCTGCATGACTTCGGGACCGTAGAACTTATCAATACTGGATTTCACGGAACCATCAGCCTGAACGCGGGCATAGACGAGCCCCTTGGCACCAATCTGAGGACGACGCACGAAATCGGTGAGTTGGTCGAGTTGCTTGCGTGTATATTCGGCCTGCCCCGTAGCACAGATACCGGCAATGAAGGTTGCATTGTCGAACACTGCGAAGCCTTCGGGGAAAAGACTAGGCTGATCCTTTGACTTCAGCTCGACAAACTGCATGCCGAAGCGCGTATCGGGCTTGTCGGAACCATAGAGCCGCATGGCATCATCCCAACTCATACGTGGGAATGGATCTGTCAGTTCCACACCACGAAGTTCGCGGAAGAGGTGCTTGGCCATACCTTCAAAGAGTTGCAGAATGTCTTCCTGCTGAACGAAAGACATCTCACAGTCTATCTGCGTGAACTCTGGCTGACGATCGGCCCGCAGGTCTTCATCGCGGAAGCACTTCACAATCTGGAAATAACGATCCATGCCAGCTACCATCAACAGCTGCTTCAGAGTTTGAGGGCTCTGGGGTAAAGCATAGAACTGACCAGGGTTCATACGGCTTGGCACTACGAAATCCCTGGCCCCTTCGGGTGTTGAGCCTATAAGCATCGGGGTCTCAATCTCAAGGAAACCTTTGGAATCCAGATAGCGGCGTACTTCCATCGTCATGCGGTGGCGCAGTTCCAGGTTCTTCCTGACGCAGGGACGACGCAGATCCAGATAGCGGTACTTCATGCGCAAATCATCGCCTCCATCGCTTTCTTCCTCGATGGTAAAGGGTGGGGTGATGCTCTCATTCAGGATATTCAGCTCGTTGACCAGAATCTCAATGTCGCCAGTGGGCAGATTCTTGTTCTTGCTGTATCGCTCGGCTACAACACCTGTTGCCTGCAGCACAAATTCACGGCCCAAACGGCCTGCTTTCTTCCTCAGTTCCTCGGGAGCATCTTCAGTAAAAGCCAGCTGCGTGATGCCATAGCGGTCGCGAAGGTCCACGAAGGTGAGAGCTCCCAAATTGTGTACACTCTGTACCCATCCGGCCAGGGTTACATTTTGTCCTACATCGGAGAGACGAAGCTCTCCACACGTTTTTGTTCTATACATATTTATCTTAAATGTTTAATGTCGAAGGTGTGGTTCTAATCTCTTCAGCCCATTCAGACCGTCTCTATAAAAGCAATGAGGATGAACCCGAAAGTCCATCCTCATTTACCTCTACTTTGTACGCCCTCAGGGGCTCGAACCCTGGACCCATTGATTAAGAGTCAATTGCTCTACCAACTGAGCTAAGGACGCATGGCAAAACCTCTGGTTTTCTGTTGGATCTGTACGCCCTCAGGGGCTCGAACCCTGGACCCATTGATTAAGAGTCAATTGCTCTACCAACTGAGCTAAGGACGCATCATTAAGATGGTGCAAAGTTACGCATTTTTTACTGATTTGCCAAGAAAAGCGCAAAAAAACTACCGATTATCCGTTTTTGGAAATACGTTTCAGCATTTCTTCGTCCATCAGTTTGATTTTTCTGCCATCAATGGCAATCAATCTTTCCGAGGCAAAAGCCGAAAGTGTGCGGATGGCATTCGACGTTGTCATATTGGAAAGGTTGGCCAAATCTTCACGCGAGAGATAAATACTCAACGTAGCGCCATCTTCCTCCAATCCGTAGGTATCGCGGAGGAAAAGAAGTGATTCTGCCAAACGACCACGGATGTGCTTCTGTGTAAGAGAAACCGTTCTCTGGTCAGACACACCGAGATCCACCGACAACTGTTTTACGAAATAGAGTGCAAGTTGAATATTCTCTGACATCCAACGCTCAATGTCCTCCATCGGGATGCGACAGATAACCGACGCCTCGAACGAGGAAGCCCCCGTCACATAATTCTGATTGGCAAAATAGGCACGATAACCGAAGTTTTCCGATGCTTTCAGCACTCTCACAATCTGAGTGCGTCCTCCGACACCTTCCTTGAAAATCTTCACCTTGCCTTTCAAGACACACAACATATATCGAGGCACATCACCTTCCTCATAAATGGGCTGATTCTTCTTGAAGCGCAAAACCGAAATAACCCTATGCAACTCACTCACTTGCTGTTCTGTCAGCAAATGTGTGATGTCCAAATGTTCGATGATATCTTGTATGGAAAGCGTGTCTTTTTTGACCATGAAAGGGCGTGACGTTTTAATTGGCGTGCAAAGTTAAAGCAAAAAGAACAATCCTGCAAGAAATCACCTCAAAAAAATCTGCTATACAACATATTTCTTTCGTTTTTTGTTGAAATAATCAAAAGAGAAAACATATTTTCTTTTTTTTTTTTGTCAAGTTTACAGAATTTGTGTAATTTTGAAGGATGAAAGTATTAACAACCATAAATAATTCTAAAACTATGAGCTATTTACGTTATGACAAAACCCTGATGACGAATCTGCAGGAATCATTGCCAAAAGAAATCCTGCGAACGAATCGCTCAGGTGCGTACTCTTGCTCGTCAATTGTTGACTGCAATACGCGTAAATATCACGGTTTGTTGGTGGTTCCTGTGCCAGAGTTGGACGATGAGACGCATGTGCTGCTATCGTCGCTCGACGAGACCGTCATTCAGCACGGAGCAGAGTTTAACCTCGGACTCCATCGCTATCAAGGCGGTGTCTATTCGCCCAACGGTCACAAGTATATTCGCGAATGCGAATGGGACAAAGTGCCAACAACGATCTACCGCGTCGGTGGCGTGATATTAAAGAAAGAGAAAGTTTTCCAGCATTTCCACAATCGTGTGCTCATCCGCTACACACTGCTTGATGCACACTCCGTTACGACCTTGCGTCTGCGTCCGTTCCTCGCATTCCGTCGTGCCAACAGCCTGACACACGAGAACGCTATGGCACGTCGTGACTATCAGGAGTGTGACGGCGGCATCAAGACTCGCATGTACGACGGTTACCCCGACCTGTACATGCAGGTGAGCAAGAAGGCCGACTGGGTATTCCAGCCCAACTGGTACAAGGGCATTGAATACCAGCGCGAACTGGAACTCGGTTATGAGTACCTCGAAGACCTCTATGTACCAGGTTACTTCGAGTTCAACATCAAGAAAGGCGAGAGTATCGTCTTCGCAGCAGGTGTGGAGGAACTGAAGATGCGTACAGCAAAAAAGGTCTTTGACGACGAAGTCGAAGTCCACAAGTCGCGCGACAGTTTCCAGCAGTGCCTGATCAATGCTGCTCATCAGTTCCATTATGAGAAAGACGGTGAGAACTACATCATCGCTGGCTATCCATGGTTCAAGACCCGTGCCCGCGACACATTTATTTCTCTGCCAGGCCTTACCCTTTCCTGTGGCGAAGTAGAGTACTACGAGCAGGCCATGAAGACAGCAGAGAAAGCCATCAATGATTTCATCGAAGGCAAACCGATTTCTGTCAAGATCTATGAGATGGAGCATCCTGATGTGCTCCTGTGGGCAGTGTGGTGCATACAGCAATACGCCAAGTTTGTCTCCACCGAGAAGGCCGCCGAGAAATACGGACATCTGGTGGACAAAATCGTTACCTTCATCAAGGAAGGAAAGCATCCCAACCTCGTACTCGACGACAATGGCCTTCTCTACACGAACGGTCGCGAAAAGGCTGTCACATGGATGAACTCCTATGTCAACGGCATGCCTGTCGTTCCTCGCTCGGGTTATATTGTTGAAATCAATGCACTCTGGTACGACGCACTTCTTTACAATGCCGAACTGCTTGACCTGCAGAAGCGTCTGAAGAGGTCGGCCGAGTTTACTCAACTGGCTGAAAAGACTGGTGTTGCCTTCAAGCAGGTATTCCTCAACGAACACGGTTATCTGCTCGACTACGTCGATGGTGACTATATTTCTTGGAGCGTTCGTCCCAACATGTTGATTGCGGCCTCGCTTCATTACACCCCTCTGTCGAAACCCGAGAAGAAACGTATCTTTGACATCTGTACGAAAGAACTGCTCACGCGTAAAGGAATTCGCAGCCTTTCGCCGAAGAGCGGTGGTTACAATCCCATCTACGAAGGCGGTCAGCAACAACGCGATGCAGCCTATCACCAAGGCACAGTGTGGCCCTGGCTAGCCGGTTTCTATCTGGAAACGTGTATGCGCATTTACGGTCAGTCGTCCTTCTCGTTCATGGACCGCATCTTCGTCGGTCTGGAAGAAGAGATGAACTTCCACGCCATCGGCACGCTACCCGAACTCTTCGACGGTAACCCGCCGTTCCATGGACGTGGCGCCCTTTCCTTCGCTATGAATGTGGCCGAGGTTCTGCGAATTTACACATTGATGAATCGAATGTTTAATCTTTAATTAGGAGGTAGAAAAGCTATGAAAGTTCTCATGTTCGGATGGGAATTCCCACCTAAAATCTACGGCGGACTGGCCGTGGCTTCCTACGGCATCACGAAGGGTTTGAGTCTGCAGCCCGATGTCGAGACCATCTTCTGCCTCCCCAAGCCTTGTGGTGAAGAGGAGAAATTCCTGCGCATCGTCGGTATGAATCAGGTGCCTATCGTCTATCGCAACCTTGACTACCATTATGTCAATTCGCGTATGCCGAACTACATGACACCCGACGACTACTACCGCTATCGCGACCACATCTATGCCGACTTCTCCTACATGAACACCAACGACATGGGGTGCATGGAGTTTGCGGGAGGTTATCCAGGAAATCTGCACGACGAAATCAATAACTTCAGCATCATTGCCGGAGTCGTTGCCCGCGCCGAGCAGTTTGACATCATTCACGCTCACGACTGGCTCACCTACCCTGCCGGTGTTCACGCCAAGATGGTCAGCGGACGTCCCCTTTGCATCCACGTCCACGCTACCGACTTTGACCGTTCGCGCGGTAAGGTCAACCCCACCGTCTATTCCATCGAGAAGAACGGTATGGACCATGCCGACTGCATCATGTGTGTCAGCGAACTGACACGCCGCACGGTCATCAACGAGTATCACCAAGACCCGTCGAAGGTCTTCGCCATGCACAACGCCGTCTATCCGTTGTCACAGGATTTGCAAGACCTGCCGCGTCCCGACCATTCGAAGGAGAAAGTGGTGACGTTCCTCGGCCGTATCACCATGCAGAAAGGTCCTGAGTACTTTGTCGAAGCCGCTTCGCTCGTACTCCAGCGCACGCGCAACATCCGCTTCTGCATGGCAGGTTCGGGCGACATGCTCGATGCGATGATTAACCTCGTTGCCGAGCGAGGCATTGCCGACCGCTTCCACTTCCCGGGCTTCATGCGCGGAAAGCAGGTCTATGAGTGCTACAAGGACAGCGACGTGTTCGTCATGCCGTCTGTCTCCGAGCCTTTCGGTATTGCGCCGCTTGAAGCCATGCAATGTGGCACGCCCAGTATCATTTCGAAACAGTCGGGTTGCGGTGAGATTCTTACCAATGTCATCAAGACCGACTACTGGGACATCCACGCCATGGCCGATGCCATCTACGCCATCTGCACCTATCCTTCGCTCTTCAAGTACCTTCAGGAAGAAGGTCTCAAGGAGGTCAACGAAATCACATGGGAGAAGGTGGCCCTGCGCATCCGCAAACTCTACGACCAGACCATCGAGAAATTCTATCACTAAACTAACCCCTCTAGCAAGACTAGATTTACCAGAAAATCCATAACATCCTTAAAATCCTTGATAAACAATGAAAACAATATGCTTATACTTTGAGATGCACCAGATTATCCATCTCAAACGCTATCGTTTCTTTGACATCGGTCGTGACCACTACTATTACGACGACTATGAGAACGAACGCTCCATCACCGACATTGCTGAACGTTCCTACGTTCCTGCCCTCAATACCCTTATCTCCATGGCACGCGAGAACCCGAAGTTCTTCAAGGTGGCCATCTCGCTGTCGGGCGTAGGAATGGAGCAACTCGAACTCCATGCACCTCAGGTCATCGACCTCCTGCAGGAACTGAACGCCACAGGCTGCGTCGAATTCCTCTGCGAGCCTTACAGCCATGGCCTTGCTGCATTGGCTAACGAGGATTCCTTCCGCGAAGAGTCTCTGCGCATGCGCGATAAGATTAAGGAAGTATTTGGCAAGGCACCGAAGGTGTTCCGCAACTCCTCGCTCATCTACAGCGACGATATTGGTGCACAGGTTGCAGCCATGGGCTTCAAGGGCATGCTCACCGAAGGTGCCAAGCACATCCTCGGCTGGAAGTCGCCCCATTTCGTCTATCACAGCGCTGCCAACCCCAACCTCAAGTTGCTGTTGCGCGACTACAAACTCAGCGACGACATCTCTCTGCGTTTCAGCGACTCGTCGTGGGCCGAATATCCTCTCTATGCCGACACCTACATGGATTGGATTTCACAAATGCCCGAAGAAGAGCAGGTCATCAACATCTTCATGGAACTCTCTGCCCTCGGCATCTTCCAACCCCTGTCGAGCAATATCCTCGAGTTCCTGCACGCCCTGCCCGAATGTGCCCGTCAGCGCGGCATCACATTCTCCACACCGTCTGAACTCTGCAAGGAGAAGTCGGTCGGCGCACTCGAAGTGCCGTACAACGTAAGTTGGGTGGACGAAGAACGCGACACCTCCTGCTGGCTCGGCAATGCCATGCAGCGCGAGGCCTTCAACAAACTGTATAGTGTGGCCGACCGTGTGCGCATTTGTACCGACCGACGCATCAAACAGGACTGGGACTATCTGCAGGCATCGAACAACTTCCGTTTCATGACCACCAAACCTGCCTCCGTAGGTCTGAACCGTGGCATCTATGACAATCCCTACGACGCCTTCACGAACTACATGAACATTCTCGGCGACTTCATCAATCGTGTCAACACCCTCTACCCTGCCGACATTGACAACGAGGAACTCAACTCGCTCCTCACGACCATCAAGAACCAGGGCGAGGAAATCGCGCAGAAGGACAAGGAGATTGAGCGTTTGCAGAAACTCCTCGACAAGTATCAGCCATCGGAAGAGGCAAAAGCCGCCAAGGCAGCACCCGCAGCAAAGAAGCCTGCACCCAAAAAGGCTGCACCTGCCAAGCCTGCTGTGAAGAAGGCAGCACCCGCTCCCAAGAAGGCAGAACCTAAAAAAACGAAGAAATAGAGTAAATTAACACCTCTTTCGTTTTGTTGGTCCCCGACACATTTTTGTGTCGGGGTTTTTTATTAAGAAATGTATTATAGTTAGCGGGCCTCGCGCCTGTAGGGGCAGGTTTCCACGCCTGCCCGAAGAAAACATGAGGCTCGAGGCCGATTGGTTTTCTACAAACACCGCATAGCAATAATGGACGCCCCACGGGTCGTCCCTACAGGGCGCAAATTAAACTACCACTTGTAGGGACGACCCGTGGGGCGTCCCGATTGTTTATTTCCCACGTCCATGACGACTATAGAATTTTCCTCATGTCGATTCTCGGAAAAACCTTCGGGCAGGCATGGAATCCTGCCCCTACAGGCGCGA
>JAEEGL011175740.1_pt1 | contig 11836 bp, 6 predicted proteins | sample 9134231 | NCBI WGS metagenome assembly JAEEGL01 (sample SAMN16246548, study PRJNA631951) | gut metagenome | biome: gut microbiome; feature: rumen; material: fiber-attached | host: Bos | place: Iran: Karaj | collected 2018-10 | reverse complement strand
TTGGTACAGGTTTCGCAAAATCTTGAATACGGCAAGAACAGAGAATGTGCCGGACTCTTCGCCCATAGCGATGGCGAAAAGATCATCGCCTACTTGCTGTTCCGCTACTACGAGAAAAGCCTGTTCGACGGCAACAGCCTCTCCAAGGTCCAATTTGCGCTTTACTTTTGGATTATGGTGCAAAAACTCGGCACCTTTTTAACCAAAATCGACGCCATCAAATTGTTAAGCAAGCAAACGGAGTATTCCGAAGAAATCATGGGCATTTTGGAGCAAGAATTCATGGAAAATCCGGCTTTTTCACCGGAGAATTTCAGAAGAATCTTGGCAGAATAGCCACACAAACCGAGAAGCGCTAATTTTTACATTATTTTTGCCTTTTTTTGACGAAAATCACAAATCGTCCCCTATATTTTTTGGTATTTTACAACTGTTTAGATAGGATGCCCAGGGATTAACCCAAAGTCTTTAGGAGTATGAGAATGTTCAGTCGTATTTTCGCTTTGATCGCCTTTGCTGCAGCAATGTGTTTTGCTCAGTTTGCACCAGAACCGCAAGTTGCCGATATCAAGTTAATGATGGATTCCAAGACCGAACAGCCAATGAAGATGGACTTTTCCAAGCATCTTTCGGGCATCAGTGATCCGGGGATCATGTTCAGCCATTTCGCTAACCGCCCGCTTCTCATCTATTATTTCAGCCCCAAGTGCCCGCACTGCCAAAAGCACTTCCCCGAGATCCAGAACCTCATCAAGGAATATGAATCCAAGGGCCTCACGGGTATTGCCATTGGCCTGAACGGCGGCATCAAGAAGAACGACATTCGTCTCTTTATCGACCAGTACCACGCCGTCATTCCAGTATTCCAAGACACGGATAGCGAATTCGGCCCCACTTACGGCACCGGCTACATTCCAGTCGTCTACCTGGTGCAGAAGGACGGCACGTTCTACCGCTACGAGACGCTCAACGAAGCGAACATGAACCACCTCCGCGCCACGCTCAACACGATCTTGAAGAAGTAATTATTATTTCAAAGAATGTAACAGACCCCGGACTTGTTCCGGGGTTTGTTGTTTTGTCGGCGGGAGGCTACTCGGCCTTTGCCCGAGTAGTTCTTGCTGGGGCTCGGTCATGGGCAAGCAAGCTTGCCCGCGACACTCGCCCTGCGCAATAATCGAACCCACGACCCGTTGCTTAGAAGGCAACTGCTCTATCCAACTGAGCTACGCGAACAATTGTGAATTGTTCCAGCTTTTAGATAGAATTTGCCGTTTTTCGTTCAGAATCGCCAAATTTCAGTCAAAAGCGCCAATCTCTCTGCGGAGTTATCTGAGGAGTCCTCTGTGGAGTAAGCGTGCTGTTTTTTTCGGCCATCATCGTGTATTTTCCCAGTGTTGATGCGGTTTCCCGGCATTTAAACACCACCAAAACAGCACGCGAAAGCTCAATTTTATGACACGAATATAGCACGCGTGCTGGTTTTTGTCAAGCACGTTTTTGGAATTCACGAAACCGACCAACCCCATAAAACACAAGGGGTTAGGGGCAACACACCAGCACGGGCAGTTAGCACGCAAACAGCACGCGTTACACTTGCGATTAGATACAAAAAAGGCGCCAGTCTTCTTGACTGGCGCCCAATTTCCTACCGTCGGCGGGAGTCGAACCCACGACCCGTTGCTTAGAAGGCAACTGCTCTATCCAACTGAGCTACGACGGCCCGGCCTCATCTTTGAGGTGCCTCCAAAGATAACAAAACTTTGCTCATTTGTCACCCGGTTTTGCTTTGCAAGTTTGCAAAAATACGCAAATTTCGCCTTCAAAGCGTTTGCTCCACAAACACACAAAACCAATTCAAGGCGCCTTCTAAATGACTATATTTTCAGGCGTACAACATCCACCACTGAGTTTTACATGGACAAGCCGCTTCAGTACTTCGTCGTTCGTTCCCCGTTCGCCCAGCTCATCGTTACGGGAGTAAAAACATTCGAATATCGCACCAACGCAAAGACATTCGCAAACAAGCGCCTCGCCGTGGCAATATCACAATACACAGCCACCGACAACGACCTAGAAGCCGAATTCGGATACTGGCAGAAACAGTTTAGCAAATCCATTAAAAAGCAGTCTGCAAGCGAACAGGATGCGGCCCAGGAAGCATTCCAAAAGGCTTGTCGCAAGGCAAAGACCTTGTTTGGCAAGACCAACGGATCCGGCATGATTATCGGCGAAGTGGAAACTGGCGATGCAATGGAGTCCAACGGCGATTTTGGAGTCCCTATCCTCAGTTTCAAGTTGTGGCCCGAAACCGAATGGATCAAGTCCCCAGGTGGTCTCGGCATCCGCTATATGCCCGGAGTGGAACACGAAACCCGCGAAATCAAGATGGATTATAGCAATGCCTACAAATCCACTTTCACCCGCATACTCGACAAGTATCGTCAGGACTCGCTATCCCAAAAACAAAAGGGATACAAGTTCGAATTGTTGATGCAACGCTATTTGCAAACGGACCCGATTTTTGCAAGCAGTCTTTCGAATGTATGGCTTTGGGATGAGTTTTTTGCCAAGGACCAGTTTGGCGGCAAGGATGTCGGCATTGACCTTGTGGCCGAAACGACTGGCGGAAACTACTGGGCAATCCAGTGTAAGTGCTACAAGGCAGACGCTATCATCGACAAACCAGCCGTCGACACATTCCTGGCAACATCGGGAAAGACTTTCAAGGACAAGGACGGAAACAAGGTCCACTTTGCGTACCGCCTTTGGCTCGATACAACGGAACACGGTTTCAATAAAGAGGCGTTGAACTCGCTTGAAAACCAGGACCCGGAATTCCACCGCGTCGGGCTTTTGGAGCTCGAAAACGCCATGGTGGACTGGGATCGCCTCGACAAAGGTTCCTGCGGCGAAAACGCCCAGGTTCAAAAGAAGCAGCCCCGCGATCACCAAAAAGAAGCCATTGCAAAGGTACATGAGTACTTCAAGGACGAGAAGCATGAGCGCGGCAAACTCATTATGGCATGAGGAACAGGAAAAACCTACACCTCACTCTGCATAGCCGAAAAGGAAACCGACAACAAGGGAACAATCCTGTTCCTGGTCCCCTCTATCGCGCTTTTAGGCCAAACCCTTCGCGAATGGACCGCCGATGCAACAAAGCCGATTAAGCCCATCTGCATCTGTTCCGACACGGGCGTTTCCAAGAAAGTCCATATAAGCGGAGAAAACGAAGGCGACGGCTACAGCGTCACAAGCCTTGCTTTGCCAGCATCCACAGATGTGAACTCCATCGTCAAGCAGTTGGAAATAGCCCGTTACAAGAAAGGCGGCATGACGGTCGTTTTTAGCACGTACCAGTCAATCGATGTAATTTCCAAAGCTCAGAAGAAAATAGGCGCCAGTTTTCAGTTTGACATGATTATCTGTGACGAGGCCCACCGCACCACAGGCGCGACCCAATTAGGCGCCGAGGCCTCGAACTTCGTCAAGGTTCACGACCCGGATTTCTTGCGGGCAAAGAAACGAATCTACATGACAGCAACGCCCCGCCTTTACAGCGAATCCAGTAAGAAAAAAGCTGAAGAGGGCTCTGTCGAAATCTGTTCCATGGACAATCCGAAACTTTACGGCGAAGAAATGTATCGTATCGGGTTCGGTGATGCCGTCAACAAGGAACTTCTATCTGATTATAAGGTCCTTGTCCTTACCATTGACCCGCTAGCAATGAGCGAAAGCCTGCAACTGTCCCTGGCAACCAAAACAGGCGAAATGCTCACCGATGACGAAGCGAAGCTGATCGGCTGTTTTAACGCGCTCTCTAAGATTACGCTTGTCGATGACCGCCAGCTGAAAGATACAGACCCGCAACCCATGAAACGCGCGGTGGCGTTCTCGCAGAACATCAAAGTTTCTAAGGAAATCGTCTCGCAAATCAACGAATTAAAGGATTCCTATTACGAAGCCCTAACACCCGAAGCGCAAAAGCAAACCGTTCGCGTATCGGCAATGCACATTGATGGCGGCATGGGCGCCACCCAGCGTGAGGAACGCCTGGCATGGTTAAAGGCGGACATCGAAGACGGAGAATGCCGCATATTGAACAATGTCCGTTGCCTAAGCGAGGGCGTGGATGTTCCGAGCCTTGATGCCGTTCTGTTCCTGAGCGCCCGCGATTCCGAAGTCGATGTGGTGCAGAGCGTGGGGCGCGTAATGCGAACGGCGCCCGGCAAAAAATACGGCTATATCATTATCCCGGTAATTGTCCCATCCAACGAAAAACCGGAAGAAGCACTGAACAACAATGAGCGTTTCAAGGTCGTTTGGAAGATCCTGAACGCCTTGCGCGCCCATGATGACCGCTTTAACGCGATGGTCAACAAGATTCAGTTCAACACCCCGCAAAAGGGCAAAAGCATTACAGGCGGGCGCATTGGTGTTGCAAGCGGCCTCCCCGGAAGCGATGTTGAAAATCTGTCTCCCGAGCAAAGGAAAGTCCAGCAGGAATTGCAAGACCAGATTGAAATGCGATTCCAGGAACTTCAAGGCGCCATCTATGCCAAGATGGTCGAAAAGGTTGGAAGCCGCCGCTACTGGGAAGACTGGGCGAAGGATGTCGCCGATATTGCCAAACGCCACGAAGACCGAATCCGCAAACTCATTGCCCAGGACGGCAAGCCCAAAGCGCAGTTCGAGAAGTTCCTTGCGGCATTGAAAAAGAACCTGAATCCCGGCGTAAACGAGGAACAGGCAATAGAAATGCTATCGCAACATCTGATTACAAAGCCCGTATTCGAGGCACTGTTTGAGGATTACGATTTTGCGAAAAACAACCCGGTTTCCAAGGCCTTACAGCGTGTCATCAACGCCGTGGAAAGCACCACCGACGATGTAGATAAGAGCAGTCTCGAAAAGTTCTATCAGAGTGTCAAATTGCGTGCGGAAGGCGTAGAGAGCGCCGAGGGCAAGCAAAAAATCATTATCGAACTCTACGACAAGTTCTTTAAGAGCGCACTCCCCAAGACCGTCGAGAAACTGGGTATCGTCTATACGCCTGTGGAATGCGTCGACTTTATCCTCCATAGCGTCGATGATGTGCTTAAACAGGAATTCGGGCGTAGGCTCACAGACGAAAATGTGAACATCATTGACCCGTTTGCAGGAACAGGAACTTTTATGACCCGCCTAATTCAAAGCGGTCTCATAAGCAAAAAAGATTTGGAGCGCAAGTTCACGAAGGAACTCAAAACGAACGAAATCGTGTTGCTTGCTTACTATATCGCAAGCGTGAATATTGAGAATGCCTATCACGATGTTATGGGCGCCTCTGATTATACACCGTTTGAAGGAATATGCTTGACAGATAGTTTCCAGTTGGGCGAAAAGGATTATCAAGAAGACCTTAACGATGAAGTATTCCCCGTAAACGGTCCACGCGCAAGGGCTCAAAAGAAAGTGCCTATTCAGGTGGTAATCGGCAACCCGCCTTATTCTGTGGGGCAGAAATCCGCAAATGATAATGCGCAAAATCAGAAATATCCTGATTTGGATAGCCGAATAGATCTGAAATACGCACAGAATAGCACAGCAACAAATAAAAATTCGCTTTACGATAGCTATATCAAGGCATTCCGTTGGGCAACGGATAGGCTTGATCCTAAGAACGGTGGTGTTATCGGCTTTATTACCAACGGCACTTGGATTGACGGAAACGCCATGGATGGATTCCGCAAGAGCCTCGAAAACGAATTCAGCAAAATATATGTTTTCAACTTACGTGGCAACCAACGCACCAGCGGCGAACTTTCCCGAAAGGAGGGTGGCAAGATTTTCGGCAGTGGTTCCCGCACCCCTGTAGCCATTACCATCCTTATCAAGCAGCCGAACGAATCCAAAAAGGCTGTCATTAAATACTACGATATTGGCGATTACTTGTCTCGCGAAGATAAACTGAAAATCATCAAGGATTCTGAAAGCATCACGCACCTTGAAATGACGGTACTCCATCCTAATGAACATGGGGACTGGATTAACCTAAGAAACGAAAGTTTTGGCAAGTGGACGCCAATTGGAGACAAAGACGATAAAACAAACAGTAAGACTTGGTTCTTGCCCGTGTATAGCCGAGGGCTAGCGACAGCGCGTGACGCCTGGTGCTATAATTACTCGGAAGAAAAACTGGAAACTCAATTAAAGAGATCCATCAACTTCTACAATGAACAAAGACTGAATTTTGTAAAGGAACGTGAATTAAAGCCCAAATTAACGGCAAAGGAATTTGTCACCTACGATGTGACAAAACTTTCTTGGAATCGAGGTATTTTAAATTACTGTGAACGAAATAAACCGATTGATTTTGAAGAAAACTCCAAAAGAATTTCATGTTATCGTCCATTCTGCAAACAAAATGGGTATTTCAATGTTGCAATGAACGACATGACTTATCAATTGGATAAATTATTCCCTACACAGGAGCACCAAAACCAAGTGATTTGCATTTCGGGTTTGGGTGGAACAAAACAAAATACAGCTTTAATTACAAATCGTATTCCAGATTTAAACTGTTTAGACTCAGGCACACAATGTTTTCCGCTTTACTATTACGAAGAGCCTAAAACAACGGGTCAAACAGACATTTTCGCATCCAGTGACAAGTATATCCGTAAGGATGCCATCAGTGATTACATCCTAAAACAGGCTCGCACGCAGTATAGTGACCCTAAAATTCGCAAAGAAGACATCTTCTACTATGTTTACGGGTTCCTGCATTGCGAAGATTACCGCACCGAATTCTCCGCCGATCTTAAAAAGATGCTCCCACGCATCCCGCTTGTCGATACAGCAGACGATTTTTGGGCGTTCAGCAAGGCAGGCCGCAAACTCGCCGAAATTCACCTGAATTATGAACAGGCAGAGCCCTACAAGGCGCTTATCGTCTCAGCAAGCCAGGTGGCCTCCGAACTCCCGATGTTTAGCGGAATGGCGGCAGATGTTAAGGGCTTTTACAGCGCCGAGGCTCCCGAGACACTGTATAAAGTTCGTCAGATGCGCTTCGCTAAAAAGGCTGGTTACGACAGCAAGGGCAAACCCAAGAATGTCGATGACAAAACCCGTATCATCTACAACGATAAAATTGCCATTGCCAGCATTCCTGAAGAGGCCTATGAATATGTAGTCAATGGCAAATCCGCCATCGAATGGATAATGGAACGCTACGCCATCACCACCGACAAGGCGAGCGGCATCGTCAACGATCCCAACGACTGGGCATTAGAACATAACGACCCAAAATACATCTTTAACCTGGTCCTCCGCATCGTCACCGTAAGCCTCGAAACTATGAAAATCGTCAAAGGCTTGCCCAAAGTGAAGTTCTAGGGACAAAAAAGGGTTACAAAAAGCCCCAAGGCGCCCCACAGGGCACTTTGGGGCTTTTTCATTGATGGGGCCACTATGCTTTAGAGCATTCTTGGGCTAAACGATAGAAGGTGCTGTTTTTTAAACCAAGCATTTGCTGAGCGGCGCGCGCTGTTATATTACCAACCAGCCATTCAGCATAAACGGAGTCCCAATTATCCGGCTTTTGAACCGTGGGACGCCCAAATTTCACGCCACGGGCATGAGCGCTCTTGATACCCTCCGCTTGGCGGCTCTTGATCGATTGGCGTTCCTTTGCGGCTGAGAAAGCCAGCACCTCCAACACCAGGGAGGCCAAGAACCGCTTTTCAAGCCCTTGTTCTTTGCCGCTATTCAGGATCGGCATATCAAGCACGACGATATCGACCCCAAGGGTTTGCGTGATGTAGGCATATTGTTCACGGATTGACTCATAATCGCGGCCAAGCCTGTCCAAAGAGGTGATAACGAGAGTATCGCCCGAATGAAGTAGAGGCATAGTTTCAGAAGTGCCAACCAAAGTGCGATAGCCGGGCCTGTTAAAGTCTTTGCCGGAGGCCTTATCCGTAATTAGGCAACGCTGATCGGTAACATAAGATTTCAGAGCGTCGATTTGTCTGTCAAGGTTTTGATCCAGTGAACTTACTCGAGCATAGGCGTATATCATTGTTATCTCCTTTTCTACACCCATAAATATAGAATCGTTTTAATGTCAATATATGTCAAAAAGTGGTCTTACTTTTCAGACATTCGAAAAGTTCCGCAACCACATTTTTAGAGACAACTTTGAGCGGATAATACCCCCTTGAGGCGCCTCCCAAAAAGCACACTTTTTGAAATACCCTGGAAGCCCCCCCCTAAGAGTCTTCGTCACTCGTCGCCCTCGATCTTAAAAAACAAAAATCCCAACGGCTACCCCCCGGAAAAAAAATTAAAAATTCGGGGGGCAAATATTACAGAGGTAAAAAGAGAACTGGTAGCTCAATCGCCGACAAGCCCAGTCTTTACATAAGCCGCTTAGCCATGCCACATTGGCCAGGATGCACACTCCACAGAAAGGTAACAAGATAGGCACAGCATCATTCAAGCACTAAGGCAAAAGCGCCCAGCCTGTTCCGAAAAACGCCCTGGGAGGAATAGGCGCCACTTATACAGGTCCCCCAAACAGCAAATCCGACATTCCATAGTAGAGGGAGGATTTGTTAAGAGTCCCGAGCCAAGGTTCGAACTTGACGCACCCAATGATGTATTCGTGAACAGGCCTGGGCCATTGGGGGCAGAAAAACAGATTATGGGCAATGCGACAGACCAAATGCGGTTTTTGCTATATTTCAGTCAAGCCCGGATTTGGAAAGCGTAATCCATGCGATAAATCAGAGTCCAGTAAAGGCCGGGCGCCGCCATGACGGCAGTAATCAACTTACTGATTACCGCCTGGGGCATGGTTTCGCGCGGCAGTAGAGAGAGTTCACCCCAAAATCCTAAAGCGGAAAAAACAGGATCATTCAAGTCCTGGTTTTAGCCTATTCCTAATAGGCTAGGGGTAAACATATCCTATGAACGGATTCTCTAACAGTAATTTAACTACCGAAGGCCTCGCTGAATGGTGGAATACAATGAAGCAAAAGGGCGCCGAATACCTCAGCCTAGGCAAAGAGGGCAAAAACTACAAGCTACACGCTCGAAAACATGGGGAAAAACAACGCCTAGGGCAAATAAGCTTAGGCACAACAGACAAGAAATACGCTGATCGGATTCTTGGACTACTTTTAGCAGATGAATCAAACACATCACCAGCATCCGTTATTAGGCAATATTACGAACATAAACTTAGAATGGTTGATGCTTGTCGCGACAAGGAGCGTCACCTTCGCTTTGTCCTTCCTCGCATAAAGACCGCAAAGACAAACTGTTCTCGTTTAAAATGCCATCTACTTCCATTCTGCAATAAATATCACATTAAAGATGTAAAAGAACTTTACCAACGTGATAATGTCGGCAAATTTCTGAATTACCTAGATGATACTGTTCCCGAATCGGCAACCTGTGCAAGCATTGTCAAAACAACAAAGGCGTTTCTCCATTGGTATGATCGACCCAGTAAGACACCCTTAGCGACCCGCGAATTTGAAGAGGCAATTCGAGGATATAGCAGTATCTTTGCACATAAGATTCGCAAGGTTAAAACATTCCTTAGCGATGATGATGTTCATAAATTACTCACTAGCGAAAGCGAAATACCAGAGATAAAAGCACGCATCCTTGCTCATCTTGTTGGTGGACTTCGGCACAATGAAATCGGCGGTCTCCGATGGCAAGATCTTAATAAAAAAGAGGGGCACCTTATAGTAACAAATGCAAAAGGAGGTATAGCTCGATATGCGCAGTACCCCAAATACCTTCAAGAGGCATTTGAAGAAATTCGTCGAACACGCGCAAAAAACATTATGCCCGGGGACTATGTTTTCACCTACCACACCTACAGCCAAACAAACGACATCGTTCAAAAACATGTCCAAAATGTTTGTGGGGTGAGCGGCAAGGATCTTGGCGGCAATTGCCTTCGCCGTTCGGGTTGCCATAGTATAAACATGGCGTGTCCCGGCCTAGGTGATAAACAATTAGGACACGCCAACACATCCCGAATAACTGACACCTATTATTGTGACAGGACTGATTTTAAAGATGTCAACGCCTACTGGGACGAGGTGTACAAGGAATTAACAAACGGCAAAGGCGCCATCATGGGGCAAGAGGATCCTGCAATCTACGACGGAAAACTAATCCCCCTCACAGCGTCTTAATAGCCCCTGTCACAGCTTTTCAAGAGCATCCCGCACCGACTCATCTACGGTATGAACATAGATGTCAAGTGTTGTGCTTACATTTGCATGTCGGAGGGCCGTCGACACGGTTTTGATATCTACCTGGGACCTAAGCAGGTTTGTCGCAAACGAATGGCGGAGTTTGTGATGCCCTATGCGTCCCGGAGCTGTTAAGCCAGCCGACATGACCACGGTTTTTAATAGCGGCATTAACTCCCAGGACTTTTGCGGGAACCTACCTTCTGCAAACAGGCGCCCCTCGGGGTTTTCAGGCCGGACTTTTTCGATTAGGGTTCTCAGTTTATCGCTGATGGGCATTTTGGCAAACTTATCCATTTTACCCACCAGGGCAAACTCGCTTAAATCAGGGGCGAAGTCCTCCCACCGCATAAATAGAGCTTCGGACATTCTCAAACCTGCGTAAGCCATAAGTCCAAGAAAAAGCCTGTATAGATCCGTAGGGCAGGCCCCCAAGATCGCCTCGATTTGAGGCATGGTCCAAAACTCTTTTTCGGGTTCGGGAGGGAGTTGTTTCAGCTTCACATTATGCCATGGTTCAAAGTCTGCTAGCTCATAATTATCGCGGCACCACACCAGCCACATTTTTAGACCTTTAAAGCGCTCTCTAAGGGTCTTTCGTCTATCCTCGCTAAAACTATTTATCAGCTTTAAAAGCACGGGCTGTGTAATTTGGCGCAATGTAGTTAGCCCCTCACTTTCCAAATAGCGCCAACACGGACGCAAGCGGCTCAGGTAAGTATAACCAGTTATCTTTTTTACGGACACATCAAGACAAGCAAAAAACTCATCCTCCGCCTGTTTTAGCGGAATATCCCGCAAGGCTTTCTTATACAATGGGGGGAGAAGCTCCTCAGCCTGCATTCGGAGAAGCCACTCTTTGGCCGCCTTTGCGCTGGTGGTTCCCAAAGATATGTTCTGGGGCGCCTGGCCCTCGATATGAACCACACCATACCAGGTTTTGTTACCCCTGGAAAGGTTGATTTGTCTTATCGAATAAGTCTTTTTAGGTGTATTTTCAGCCATTTATCATCCTTTGGCGCCATTTTAGGCGCCTTGACGACAGCCGAAAAAAGGGTGGTGCAAACACTCCCTCTGAGGAAAAAACCAAGATTATCTGTGGAGTAGGATCGGCGCCGGAACCGCTATTTTAGTGGGTTCATCGGCTTGGGTAGGCACATAAAAAAGTCCTACGACGGCATTTGTGAGCACACAATATAGTAAATTATTTGTTTTTTCGTCAATTTTCAATCGATTCTTCCCTATTCTCTCTAAAAAATTACGTAACTCCCATTGCCATTATCTGGAATTTTATCTACATTTATGCATGAATTTAAATATTTGCATAAATAAAGCACGACACAAAGTCGCACGGAGTTTTAATGAAGATTATCGACATCCTGAAGCAAGACAAGATGAGCCTCTCCTTCGAGGTGTTCCCGCCAAAAAAAGAAACGAGTTTTGAAAACGTTAAAGCCGCAACCGAAGCAATTGCAAAGCTTAACCCGGCATTCATGAGCGTCACGTACGGCGCAGGTGGCGGCGTGAGCCAATACACGCTTGAAATCGCAAAGAACCTCAAGTACAACTTCAAC
>JAEEGL015900213.1_pt1 | contig 11837 bp, 14 predicted proteins | sample 9134231 | NCBI WGS metagenome assembly JAEEGL01 (sample SAMN16246548, study PRJNA631951) | gut metagenome | biome: gut microbiome; feature: rumen; material: fiber-attached | host: Bos | place: Iran: Karaj | collected 2018-10 | reverse complement strand
TAATAACAGTTAACAAGTTTTGCCTCGGTATTATTAGTTCTAATAGGCACGTCCTCAGCACCGTTAAAAGTACAGCCCATGAAGAACACAGACCTTCCGCCATCAATAGTGTTTTCTCCACCTCTAAAGGCGCAAGCCGTAAACATGATAGCGCTTGGGGAAATCAATCTGATTTTACTGTACCCAAAAATGCAGTTACAAATTCGCTCAGACTGTTCATGGTCGATAATAAGTGCATAACCACTATTATCAGGCGCGGCATGGTTAAAGCTACAGTCGCTTATACAGCCATGTCCAGCATTAGTGCCAATTTTTTCGTCAATACTCATTCCGATATAGTTTCTGTCGAAGCCACAGTTATCAAAATAGTTATTTCCGCCTCTATTATAGCACCCATAATAGTTGTCAATGAAAACACAGTTTGCAAACCTGCAATATTCTCTATTTTTATTGATAGCAATTCCGCAGTTATTACCTACAAAGAAGCAGTCGCTAACTACTATATTTCTATCAAGGCGAGTGTCGTTACCTTCGAGGAAAAGCCCGCAATAATTGAAGTTCTAGAACCTACAGCCTTCAATAATCCCTTACTGTTAATCGGGGTTTTCAAAGGCTATCCCTCTGTTCAAGTTTGTCATAGGTGTGAATACAATATTATTCCACACAGACGGTAGCGTGTTTGTTGTCGGACTTGTTGCGCTCACGAATCTAACATATTTAACATCTCTGTCTACCGTAACAATTTTAACAGTTCTACTTGTTTTGCTAAATGTAGCCTCCGTGATTTTGCTTGCAGTCCCAGCGTTCACACTCCTATAAAAAACAATTTTTCCGGGATAACTATTGCTATCATCTCTAACAAGGTCAGCACCGATCTTATAGGTGCCAGCAGGTATGTCAACTTCTAATCCTGCGTATCTATTCTCAACAGTTGCGTTGCCATAAGTCCACACATTTTCCGCCCCGGGAAGTTCATCAACATTAATAGGAATATCATCAGTAAGGTTAACACTTTCATCGCTACCATAAAATGAAATATCCTTAATAGTGCACTTATCACCCATCGTAACAAGAGTATGAGTTTCAGAGCCAACAAGTTTAAGCTGGGTATCTTCTCCGCATCCGCTCAACTTGCTATTATTAGGCATGACAACATTATTTACAAAGAATACACCTTTAGAAAGTTTGCACTCGCCTTGTTCACTCAGCATTTGCACGATCTCGGCGGTCTGGTCTTCACCAGTAGGACGCACCGTATTTTCCACCGAAACACCTTTATAAGCATAATATCCATCTTCCATCAAAGAAAGGCGGTTATTGATAGCCATTTCTACCGTTTCATCAGGCACTGTAATTGTACGTTCGCCAACAATACCAGCGCCAACTTGATTTAGAGCATTTCCGTTAGCGTCAATAAACACCCATGCGCGGCCAGAACCGCCATAGCCACCCATACGCATGTGCACAATCTCCCCCGGAGTAACAGCGAATTTAGTGCACATATACAAATCACTTTCATGATAAGTTACAGGGTTGCCAACAGTAGGAGTATTATAATATCCCGGATAGAAAATCGCAGGTCTTTTACCGAGAGCATAATTTATAGCATCAGGATATGCGTCAAATGCGGCCTTACCCTCAAGCGCTTTATTAACACCATCAGAAAGCCCTTCTACCTCATCCTTCAAAGGCATTAACTCGCTAACCATCTGCACGATGCTCTCACTACCCTGAGCGTCTGTATATTGCAGTTTAATAGTCTGAACTACAGGATAGCCACTTTCAGAATTGTCAGATTTTTTAATTCCGCAGTAATAATTTCCACTTGCCGCAGGAACAAACGTAAACCGGTATTCATTCCTATATTCCTGAATTGTAGTAGTTTCAACAGTATGCACTACCTCGCCGTTTTCATTATAAATATTAATAACATATCCTGCATTAGTGGCATTTTGAGCAGGTGTGACTATAAACAAATAATTATTACTTGCAATTGCAGGGAAATACCTAAAAAAGTACGTATAAACAACTTTATCATTAGTAGTAATTTCTGGACTGACCATATCATAACTTTCAGCGCCAGTAGCAATTTTCAATTTACTAATCTCAGCATTAATACTGTCAATCTCATTGTTTAATGTTGTCTGTTCAATATTGCTATCAATCACAAACGGCGTATTAGCGAGAACTTTAGTTTTTACTCTATAAAGCGTACCGTTAATATACAAAATCTCACCGACATTATAATCTCTATCAGCGGTCATAGTATTAACAGACGGCGCAATACCATCAATCTTTTCCGTGTTTTCACTACTCGCATTAAGCTTATCTTTAACGCCATCAGCAAGATCACTTTCGGGAATACCATTCTCAGGCAAATTATAAGTGCCAATCCCATAATATCCCGGTTCATGATCTCCCTCGACTTCAATATGATTAATCTTAGGCTTATTGCTCAAATTATTATAATTCTTATCCTGCTCAAACTGTTCATTAATCTTTTCTTTAAGTTCATCACTAAGGTCGCTCTCAGGAATACCGTATTCCGGTTTCGTATACTTCTTTTCAATTGCAAGCTTAACAATTCCAAGATCATAAACAACGCCATTAATTGCATTTACAATATCATCTTTATTAGCAGTCTGCAAATTTTCCAGATCACCAATTTCTGCTTTAATCTGGTTAAGCATTTCAGTGAACTGCTCAATATCCTCAATACCCTCAATAGTATTAACAATCTCAGTAAGTCTTTTTACATCATAAACAAGGCCGTCAACATAATACTTCAACTTTGACAGCACTTCATAGTAGCTAAGACTATCATCGTATACAATCGGCAGTACATTATTTACCCACCATTTATAAGGCTCATACGGATAACTCATGCGTTTTCCTCCTTACCAAAGAAGCATGAACAGATCATTTAACTCTTCAAAAACCATCAGTTCAACATTAATTAAGCTATCTCTATACTCCATCATAGCTTTACTATAGCTCATACCGCTACGTTTACCAATTACATGTTCAACAAGATTATTTGTATTAGCAAAAGCCCCAGTTCCAAGCAAGCTTACAGTTTCGTTATTTTTATTAGTCCCGTTTCTTTTCCCGACTATATCAGAACTACCTTCACCTTTATTTTCATCAATCGTAGCATTTGTCAAATATTCCCCACTCTCAATACCAACAAGTCCACCCTGAGGGGTATCACTGAACCTATTTACGCCACGATTTTCCCCCTTATCCTTCTTATTGCTATCATATACTTCACTACTAAGCTCTTCACCATTCTTACTTGTATTTTCTGACTTATTATTTTCCCCATGCTCTTTTCCTTCAACCGTCCTCGTATAGTTCACATCATTAAACGGCTCATATTGCATAGTCATAGTTTCAAACATCTTATCATAATACGGCATTATTTCTTTTATTTTTGTATTTAATTTTAACTTCCAAAGGCCCACTGTCTCAAATCCGATTTCTCTTGTATAGAAGTGCCTCAGAATATCTACACAAAATGCGCCTCTTGCCTCCGGCCTCCAAAACGCAAAAGGCTCAAAAATATCCTCCCACGTTGTTTGAAGTATTTTGTCAACCGACATTCCACTACTCGGCATTATAACAGGTTCGTTTCTAAGCATAATTTCATTGCAAATGTCTCTAACTGTCGTGGTATACTTGCTCACTATCTCACCCTCTTACCTTGTGCGCAAATCTTTTACCATTGCATCAGGATTACCGCTGTTAGTCTCAGTCTCGCTCTTAATCATATTTTCATCATCAGTCTGTCTAAAGTCTTCTCTATAATCAACCTCGACATCAATACCAAACATATCTTTAATCTTTTCACAAGCCTGTTTCCTCATTTCCAGTCTTGTGTATCTGCTTGCCATAGTGCCGCCCATATTTCTAATCACTTCATCACTTACAAGTCTTTCCTTTTTCTGATAGCTAATATTACTAATTCCCAAATACGTCAAGGCTTCATTCCAAACCTGCATCTTAATCTGGTACAGCTTATCTGCTACCATAGGTGCGCCAGTTGAAATAGCCTTAACATCCTTTACATTCAACTCTTTTTGTCCAAAAATGAAAGGATAGTTTCCATCATACTGTTCATAAAGATTCTGCATTGACAGTCTTTCATTTTCATTACACAAAATAGCAACAGGAGTTTTCTGCGCCTTACAATTAACCACAATACTCTGTTCAAGATCGGCCAGAATACTCGCATAATGGTCAACAGTATAACAGCTTGGAATTCTCAAGTAATTATTATAAATTACTACAGAATTATTCTCGTCAAGTGTTTTTCTATATTGAGCATTTTTAGCATACGCGACTCTTGTCTTCGGCACATCGTCAAGATCAAACGGCCCGGAAAGCATAACAGGGAGGCAAAGATACTCATTCAGTTCTTCATCCTTAAAGAATACACAGGCTCCCTTGAAATACTCATTCTTTTCAATCTGCCTGTCATTAAGAAAAGTCCTCTGCTCTTTAGGAATCTTGCTGAAATCCCACCCAATCATACTCATGCCAAGCTCCATGAGATGGTTTCTATATTTAATATAACTATTAACATTACCACCAAGCTGTGTTTTATCGTTTTTACTTCCCCATTTTAACTTATTCTTCGCCATTTAATCGCCTCCTGTCGGCGCTCTATTCGCTCTATTATCGTTAACATCAGGGTCATAATTTCCAAAGGTTGCATACGGCATCCAAAATCTAATACCCTTGTCAAATATTCTTTCAATTGCCGCTTTCATATCACCCGGAATCATACCATCAATACTACACCCAATTGTTTTCACATAGCTATAGCAAGGTCTTGCCATAAGATTAGGAGTACCAACACGATTAGTCTTATATCCGTACATGTCAAAGAACTTATCAATAATTGCGGCATATTCAGTCCTAATCTGCTTGTGATACCAGCAGAATGTCATTTGTCCAGCTTGAAAAGTCAGATTTCCGTTGCTATTTCCATGAACTTGCGGCGGTCTTCTCTTATGGTCATAGAGTGCACCAAGGGCATACGATGTTTTATCAATGACAGAGTTTACTTGGTTCATTACGCTCATAGCATTCTGAGCAGTATTTCCAAAGGGATTTACTACACCAGCCGCCGTCAACCCAGCATTAACGCCAACAGATACCCAGTCACTTGCTATATCGCCCGCTGTTGCCATAATTGTACCAGCGTTCTGAGCAAGCCACGCTTTGAAGCTATCAATTGTATAAGAGCACATAGGAAATCCAGTTACAGTAATTTCATCGTCAAAATTAGGTCTACTAATAGCGCCACCAACACCGTTATAATTCATAGGTGCACAGTACATACCCGGTTGCATTGAGCAATTACCCCAGATACTAAATGTATCATATTCCTGCATGTCCGGGTCAAGGAAATTTTCAATTTTATATTCAGCCGTATTTCCGCTATTATTTGTAATATAAAGTTCATTATACGGATAGCAGAACAACTTATTATTTCTTGGCGTATAAGTATCAATTGTACCCTTTCGCATTACCCTCATACGCTTCGGCTGGCATCCGTGCTCAAATTCATCTGCGGTGGTTGGAACAAATTCGCGCGGCATAATGAAAAGGCCGACAATAGCGTCAGCGTCAGCACTCCCGGCCATTGCGTCAAGTCCTCGGTTAAGCTCATTAATATAAGCTAAATCATCACTAATTGGGAAGCTATAATAACGAATACCGCTATAATACTCGCCGCCTCCGCCCTGCCCGAATAGACTCGGAATAATTACACCATAGACTTTCGGAAATCCCTCCTGAGTAATGTCTACACTTGATGCAAGGACAACAGTTCTAAGGTACTCAAATCTGTTGTTCATAAAGGCAAGCCCTGTAGGAGACTCAGGGTCTTCCATATAACACTCAGCTTCATATGACCTGTACGGCCCTGTTTCAAGTCCCTCTGAAAGCGTATGCTCACCAATTCTATCGCTAACAGTATGCTCCCTTTCAATCAAGCACTGATTGAACGTATAATCAAACATATATGTCTGAATAGGGTCGATATGATAGTTAATAACAACGGTATTATTGTTTACATATTCAGTAGAATCAATGAAGCAATAAAACCATTTATTTTCAAAGCTTGTATTCTTGAATGCCATGTAATTTGCATTGTACACGCTTGCGATAATTCTATCAACAAATATAGTCTGCAAAACGTCCTTAGTTAATCCAACTTTAATACTTCCCTTATTAACTCTTGCGTAGCTATTCTTTTCAAGCGTGACAGGATGAAAAGCATTCATATAGTTTTCTTGCTGTTCAAGGGAAGTAAAAATGACGGTATTCTCCATATTAACATCAAAAGGAATAGGAGAACCCTTACCGTCAGGCTGATCTGTTGTGAATATTTTTATTGTACTGTTAGGCTCTACATAGCTCATTTTTGTCATCCTCCAAGGAAGGGGAGAACAAAGTCTCCCCTTTTCTTAGTTAAACTTTATTCATGACACCAGTTTTACCGACAATGACGCCCTTGAGGCCAGTAGTCATTTTGTACGTATTAGCGCCAATCTTGCATACAACCTCATTCATAGTTTCAGCGTCAATATTAGCAGGCACATAATAAGCGCCATAAGGCGTGACACCAATCATCTGCTGTGCGTTATTTTCAGTTTCGACAAAGACAGGAGTATTCTGTGCAAGGGTGTCATCAGTAGTAATTTCAATGGTAAGCACTCTGTTTCCAGCATCATCCTGGTCAATGCTTGCCACACGATAGGGGATAGAGTTAGGAAGCGCAATATTCGCAGTATTATCCACGAATACGATAGCATTAGCAAACGGGCTAACACTGATCGTCTTCCAAGTGTGATAGAAGTAGTTCCATCTCAGGCCGCTTGCGATATACTTTTCGGCAAACAGAGCAAGGTTATCATACACCTGGAACCAGTCTTCATCGACAAGGATAGCCTTGACCTTCTCCATGAGTGTCAGTTCGGCGGCAGTAACTTCCTCAAGGCCGTCACTCTCAGAGCGGATAACCTCGAATCTCTCATTGTCGAAAGTGTTGAACGCATCCACAAGGAACAGAGAACCCATGAAGTCAGCCTTTTCCATATGGAAAGCGGCGGCGAGAACATTCACATCAAAGGACGCATTAAAGTCAGCATCCATCATGATAATCTGTCTCTCGCGCGGGGTGGTGTTCTTCACGCCTGCCTCATTGTACTCGCTGGACATGAACGGGAGCATGTTGCTCTTGCCACGGAAAGCAATAGCGTAGTTGTTCATGTTGGAGCCATCAACAGCGATGGGCTTCATCTTGCCAGTGGTAACGCTCTTAATGATGAGATACTTGAACAGAAGGAACTCGTCATAGTTGGCGGCGGTGTACACAGCATCAACGATCTTGGAAATCAGGTCGGTGACGCCCTCATTGGACAGGAAAGCCTGTTTGAGCTGGTCGATACTGATACTCACCGGATAGAGGACTTTCCAGTTCATCGTATGGAAAGCACTCTTCACGTTCGGCTTGTACTGTTTCAGCTCACGGTTTTCAGCCTTCTCCTGCGAGAACGTGAAAGCCTGAGTGATACCGACAAAGATTTCCTCAATGGTTTCACCGTAGTCAATGAAGCCCTTCTTGAGCCTTGCATAAGGGTTATTGAAAGTAGCACTCTTAACGCGCACGATAGCGATACGGTTAACCAGTGCATTGATGAACTCATTGGCAAAAGCCGGGGTGCCATAGATAACTTCGCCAACCTTGGGAATGTCAGTTGCCGTCTGTACAGAGGGTACAGCGTTCTGATAAGCGAGAGAGGCGTTATCACGAATAACATTAAGAATATCAATAGTGCTTGCGTTCAGTGTAGAAACTGCTACCTTGCGAGGCATATTAATTCACTCCTTTTATTTTGTAGTAAACAGATCATCAAAGCTTTTCACTTTCGGAGGGTCAGGCGGGTCATCATCAGGAATACTCTCACGATTACCCATAAAAGCATCCCTGTACTTCTTCCTCCAAGCGGCCTCAGTGTCGGCTACCTGTTGCCGTAGAGAAGCGATAGTGTCAGAGCCACCATCGGCCAGAGTATCACGCATATCTGTCATAAAGTTAAGCACTTCATCGCTTGTGTTTTCTTCACCGATAATGGTGCTGAATTGGTTCATAAGTTCTTCCTGTGTTCTGATCGCCATTTTTATTTCCTCCGTTTCCAATATGGCTTTAGATAAAGCATAAAGTTAAAATTTCCGTAATTTACAGGTGATGGTCTGGGTGGATTTCCCATTAAATAGTTGTACCAATATCTTGCGTTCTGTTGTCTTGCCTCTTCTCCCCCAACGCCTCTTTCATAGTTCTTAAAGAACGTCATAGCAAGGGTTTCAGGGTCAAGCTGAGAATGGGTAAATTCCTCAAACGAAAGCGGATAAGAGGATGTTGTTACCCATTGGAATCCTTCGCCCATTTCAAGCTCGTAAAGCAAGCGGCCCAATTGCTTGTCATAGTTTGTACGCCAGTCGGAACCAGCCCAGTTAGCATACTTCCACCAAGGTGTCCATTGAACAAGCCCAAAACCAATGTTGCTTTCAGAGTAACTTTCAATGGCTCTTCCAAATTCCCATTGTGCAGGATTTAGCATTGACTCAGCTTGCATGTTTCCGACAACAGCGGCTATAGCATTATAAGTCCAACCGTGACTATTTAGAAAGGATGCAATGATGTTTACATTCTGTGCCCTTTGTTCATTAGTCCAACTCTGGGCCTGTGTGCCATTAGTCCATACAGCAAGCCAGTTAGCCATTTTCATCACCTGCAATAAATTTAAGACTGATAGAATTATACTTATTTAGGTCTACGATAACTTCAAGCGTTTCAGTTCCAAGGATTTTAATAGGGGCAAGTCCATGCTCTCTATCATATTCCTCCGCATGTTTAAGAATATCTTCAAGCGGCATAGAAGCGGCCATAGCATCAACGATGGACTGGATTTTTTCATAGTCATAACCAGCTTCGGTTAGCTTTTGTTTCCGCTCAAGTCCTTCTCCCCATTTGCCTTGGAATATCTCTTTAGCTATTTCCTGATTTGTTTTCATAGTTTCACCTCCATTATTAAAGATCATTTCCGCCCTGTTGTAAGAGAACAGAAACATGTCGCGTATCAGTTTAATTATCCACGTTTTCATGTTTCCCTGTTTCTTCTTTTTTCGCAACAGGTAACTTTTCATCTGCAAAGACTTTGCTGAGTGCATCACGCAAGCTTGGATTCATTGCACAAATATTTTCAATCACGCTTGCGGTTTCCATCAGTACGATGTAAGTTGTGATAGCTCCAGCAAAAGGCGCTGAAATGTTAAGCCCGATAAGGGGTAAACTGTATTGGCACATATAGCCAAACAGCACAGCCATGATCTCGCCAATCTTATGAAGCAATCCTTTCCTCATGATTGAGCTATTCATTGTAGCTGTAATATACGCCTTGAGCCAGCCAGTCAATACATCGAATACGATGAAAGCAAGGGACACAAGTAAGGGTGTAACAGACATAGTTCATTACCTCCTTTCCTCTGTATTCCCTATTAAAAAGTATACCATACTTGACATAAAAAGTCAAGCATGGTATAATATATGGGTAAATAATACAGGAGATGATTCTATGGCTAATTACTACGATGGAACTAAATTGCTGTCAATGAAAGATCTGAATGGTGATACCCCTGAGATCTTTCTTGTAACGTCAAACAGGACAGCGGGTAAAACAACTTATTTTAATAGACTTGTATTCAATAGGTGGCTCAGGAAAAAAGAAAAATTTATGCTTGTCGATAGATTCAAGGATGAAATGGACGGCATAGCGGAAAGATACTGGAAAGACATAAACGGTTTGTTCTTCCCAGAGTGGGAAGTATTTTCAAAGAAGCAAGCGGCAGGAGCTTATCACGAATTATTCGCAAGGCGAGTTGGTGATGAAGTGGCTGAAAGCTGTGGGTATGCTGTTGCACTTAATAGTGCAGATAAGCTTAAAAAGCTCAGTCATTTCTTTAGTGACACAGCTTGTATGCTCTTTGATGAATTTCAAAGCGAGACAAACCATTATTGCCCTAATGAGGTAAGCAAGTTCCAGTCTCTTCATAAAACTGTGGCAAGAGGACAGGGCCAGCAAAGAAGATATGTACCTGTGTATATGTGCTCTAACCCTGTGACAATATTAAATCCTTATTATGTCTCAATGAATATCTCTTCTCGCCTTAATGACAAAGTGCGTTTTCTTAGGGGCAATGGTTTTGTTCTTGAGCAGGGATATAATGAGGACGCCGCTAATGCGCAGAAACAGGGCGGTTTTGATTCAGCTTTTGCTGGAAGTCAGTATCAACTTTATTCAGCGGAAGGAGCCTATTTGAATGACTCTACTGCATTTATTGAAAAGCCTGATGGTAAGGGAAGATACCTTACTACTATTAGGTATGACGGTTGTGATTATGGGGTGCGCTCTTTTGACCACCTTGGTATTGTTTATTGTGACAACAGGCCAGATAAAAATTACCCGACAAGAATTGCGGTCACTACAGACGACCATAATATTAATTACGTTATGCTTCGCAATAACGATATGTTTATCAGTAATATGCGATACTTTTTTGAGCGTGGTTGCTTTAGGTTTAAGGACATGAAGTGCAAGGAAGCTGTTTTGAAGCTTTTAAGTTATTAATGGTATCCGCATCTGTTTTCAAGGTTTGAGAATACGGGGTGACACGGTTTGAATGTACCGCCCGTTCAGTCTTGTCGGTTTTGTCAACCGCTTATCTTGTACAGGTGTTAAGGATATAAAGAGCCTTACCAGTAATGGTAAGGCTCTCTTGTTTTATTCAATTTCAAGTACAATTGTTTCTTGCCAGCTTTTAGCTCTTATTTTTATCACAGTTTCATTTAGAAGCTCTTTTGGGATTCTCGTTATACTTCCAGAATAAATCACTGTATCTCTACGAATAACAATGTCTTGCGGTAAAACGCATCTTTCCACTATGTCAATAACTAATAATTCTATTCTTGTGGTGCCTTTCATTTGGCTACCTCAAGAATAACGCTACCGGGATTCAACGTGATGGAGCGAAACAGTGGGTCAGCGTCAAAGTTATAACCATCAGAGTAAGCAAGGGAAATATTTTTATCGCCATCCATGACTATGTAATCGCAAGTTCTGGTTTTAATCTTACCGTTTTCAGTGTAAGTAACTTTCATTTTATCAGCTCCTTAAAGGTGTAATTTCGATTCTCTCGATACCAGTTTCATCAATTATCAGGCATCCGCCAGAAACGTGAAAAATTGTTAGACAAGAGGGGTGCGTTATGCCAAAATCAAAAGCGATAACATCTCGCTCAAAGGTGTTACCATTCCAAACAAGGGAAATATGGTAATTATTCCGCATTTTCCTTGCGCTCCCTCCAATGCGCTTTACGTGCAATTTTTGAGCGAATGTCTTGGGGCTTTTTGTGCTTACCCTTGAGCGGTTCAGACACAACGGCGTATCTGTCTGACATTCTGAAAGTGAACGTAACGTCACCTTTTCGGTAAGAACCGTTAACCATCTGTTGAGCCATTTGCATTATCCTCCTTAAAATATTCAAGCCATTTTTTCCAGCAAATACGACAAGTGAATTTATCAGTTGATTTGTAAAATAGCGGGCATGAAATATGCTCATAGCCGTCAACAAGCATTTTAACTGGACAGCCGTCTGCCATGATGTTTGACAGCACATCGACACCCTGCTTTGTTAACTTTATTTCAATGCCGAAGCGTTTAAGATGATCAGCTCTATTGTTATACATTAGCACCCCACTATATATG
>JAEEGL015396473.1_pt1 | contig 11837 bp, 10 predicted proteins | sample 9134231 | NCBI WGS metagenome assembly JAEEGL01 (sample SAMN16246548, study PRJNA631951) | gut metagenome | biome: gut microbiome; feature: rumen; material: fiber-attached | host: Bos | place: Iran: Karaj | collected 2018-10 | reverse complement strand
TTTTGCCTACCGTCCCAAGGAAAACGGCGTGGTCGAACTGACTTCGCTGCAGTTTCCGAAGCGGGCGCAATGGCATATCGCCGCCGTTCCGGAACGGCAAAACGACTGGGCGGACTACCTGCGCGGCGCGACATGGGCGCTCGCGAAGAAGCACCCGCTTTCCGTCGGCATCTGCGGCGTGATCGAAGGCTCTCTGCCCATCGGCGGGCTGTCGTCCTCGGCAGCCGTCACGCTGGCGTTTCTGTCCGCATTGGCGAAAGTGAACGGCATCCGTTTGTCCCCGCAGGAATTGATCGACACTGCATTCGATGCGGAACGCAGCTACGTCGGCGTCAACGTCGGCAAGCTGGATCAAAGCTGTGAGGTCCTCGGAAAAAAGGATCATCTGCTGTATCTCGATACCAAGGACGGCAGTTACGAGTTGATACCGACCAGTCCCGGCATGAAGCCGTACAGGATCGCGATCTTTTTCAGCGGGCTCGAACACAGCCTCCTGGGCTCCAAATTTAATATGCGCGTGGACGAGCTGCGCGCCGGCGTGTATGCGCTGATGGCGCTGTCCGGCATGGACTACGGCAAGTTTGCGGAAGCGAACGCGCGGAACGTTCCGTACGAAGTCTTTCTGCAGTATAAGGATCGTCTGCCGGAACCGTGGGCAAAGCGCTGCGAGCACTGGTTTACGGAGTTTCAGCGTGTCGAACAGGGCGCGGAAGCGTGGCGCAGAGGCGATCTCGAGACCTTCGGACAGCTGTCGTTTGCGTCCGGACGCAGCAGCATCGTAAACTGGGAATCCGGCGCGCCGGAACAGATCCGACTGTATGAAATCCTGTGCAGAACCGACGGCGTTTACGGCGGACGCTTCTGCGGCGCAGGCTTCAAGGGCTGCTGCATGGCGCTGATCGATCCGGCATTTACGGAATCCGTTGTGCGCAAGGTTACCGATGCGTATTGCAGGGACTTCCCGCAGCTGAAAGAAAAATACGCCGTCCACATCACCGAGAGTGCAGACGGCGTAAGCCTGTGAGGTGTCGTTATGAAGTGTATGATCCTTGCCGCGGGCTATGCGACCCGGCTCTATCCGCTGACCGAGAACTTCCCGAAACCGCTTTTGAAGGTCGGAGAAAAAACAATTCTGGACTGGCTGATCGAGGACATCGATACCGCAAATTCGGTCGACGAATACATCGTGATCACGAACCGCAAGTTTGCGCCGCACTTCGAGGCCTGGGCGAAAACACTCACGCTTCCGATCACGGTCGTGGACGACGGCACGAGCACCAACGAAACGCGGCTCGGCGCAGTCTGCGATATGCAGTTTGCGATCGACAAGCTGCATCTTGACGACGATCTTCTGATCATTGCGGGCGACAATCTTCTGGACTTCTCGCTGACGTCGTTTCTCCGCTATGCGCGGGAGAAAGGAACCTCCTGCACGATGCGCTGTTACGAGCCGGACGAGAACAAGCTGCACCGCTTCGGCATCTCCGAAATTGACGCGCAGGAGCGCCTGCTCTCTCTGGAAGAAAAACCCGCGCAGCCGAAGTCGCATTGGTGTACGCCGCCGTTCTATTTCTATACCAGAGCCGACGCCGCCCGCATCAGAGATGCGATCAAAGACGGCTGCGGCACCGACGCCCCGGGCTCCCTCGTCGCCTGGATGTGCCGTCACAGTATCATGCACAGCATGGAGATGCCCGGCAGCCGCTACGACATCGGCAATCTCGAAAGTTATAAAACCGTACAGAAAAACTATAAAGGAATTACAAGGTGAACACTATGGGAAAGGTACATATTTCTCTCGACAACAAAACGATCCTCGTGACCGGCTCGCCCGGCTTTATCGGCGCGAATCTGGTGCTGCGGCTCCTTAAAGAACTCTCCGGCGGCACGGTCATTTCGTTCGACAATATGAACGACTACTACGATCCCGCACTGAAGGAATACCGACTCAGGCTGATCGAACAGGCGGCGGAGACTTCGCCGGTCAAGCATGTATTTATCAAGGGCTCGATTGCCGACAAAGCGCTGGTCGATCATGTCTTTGCGGCGTATAAGCCCGCAATCGTCGTGAACCTTGCCGCGCAGGCAGGCGTTCGCTATTCGATCGACCATCCGGACGTGTACATCGAATCAAACCTGATCGGCTTCTATAATATTCTGGAAGCCTGCCGTCACAATCCGGTGGAACATCTCGTCTATGCCTCATCCTCCTCGGTCTACGGCGGCAACAAGAAAGTGCCGTTTTCTACCGACGACAAGGTGGACAATCCGGTGTCCCTCTATGCAGCTACGAAGAAGTCGAACGAGCTGCTGGCGCACAGCTACAGCAAGCTTTACAACATTCCGTCGACGGGGCTGCGCTTCTTTACGGTTTATGGGCCTGCCGGTCGACCGGATATGTTTTACTTCTCCGCGACGCAGAAGCTCGTTGCCGGCAAGACCATCCAGATCTTCAACTACGGCAACTGCAAGCGTGACTTCACCTATGTGGACGACATCGTGGAGGGCGTGATCCGCGTCATGCAGGGCGCACCGGAAAAGGCGACCGGCGAAGACGGACTTCCCTTGCCTCCCTACGCGGTCTACAATATCGGCGGCGGCACGCCGGAGAACCTTCTGGACTACATTTCCACGCTTCAGGAGGAACTCGTCCGCGCCGGTGTTCTGCCCGCAGACTATGACTTTGCCGCCCACCGCGAGCTCGTCGGCATGCAGCCCGGCGACGTCCCCGTGACCTATGCGGACAGCAAGGGTCTCGAAGACGATTACGGCTTCCGTCCCATGATCGGCATCCGCGAAGGCCTTCGCAGGTTTGCCGAATGGTACAAGGAATATTACAAGGCATAACCAAAACGAAACAGCGTCGGATCGGGTCTCCCCTTTCCGACGCTGTTTTCATTTCATATTTCATCCGGAGCGGTCCGGAACATCCCGCTTCCGCCCGTCCTTTTATACGCCGCCCGCATCAAAGAAGCGCTTCATCTCCTGATAATCATCCTCATTGATATTGCTGTAATCAAGCCTTGCACGGCTTTTTTTGAGATCTCCGTGCAGGAAATGCACGATCCGCCTCGTCCAGCACCATGGCAGCAGGATCGGATATTTCTCCAAAACCGGAAACTGTGCTTTCATTCGCTTGTACGGAAGAAAGACTGCGTTGATCGCAGAGCTTCGTTTTCCGCTCTTGATGTCCTTTCCCATTGCGGCAATACGCCCGGCTTTATAGCTGACCTCCGACCCGTAAATACCGTGTTTGAATGCGTGCGAAAGAAGAATCTCGCAGTTCTCATCCATCGGGATCTCTCCCATCACCGCGCGGCTTAATTCAACCAGCCGATCGTGGAACGTCCGCAGTCCGAATTTCTCCAATTCGTTGTTCACCGCATCGCGATCGAACATTTGCTTCTGAAGCAGCCACGTATCCACGATCCTGCGAAGCCCGAGGGAGCCGTTCATAAAGTCCTTGTGCAAATGAACAAAATGGAACACATAGTAATCCTCCGGAGACATCTTGAAAATGTTATCCCGGACCCGGATCGCCCTGCTCCACATCTCGCTTTCCCAACGCTGGATATTGTTGCTGTCGTCCGTCAGACGCTTGTGCATCTCTATGTGCACTTCGCCCTTGATAAAACTGTCATGCTTCCAGGAGGATTCGCTCTTTCCCCGATATCCAAGCTTCTCCATCGTTTTTTTGACGGAAGCATAGTTGTACGGCTTGACAAGGATGTCCAGATCCGCCATCTGCCGCGAATTCATATTCGGGTATAGTTTGCGTATTTCCCATCCCTTCAGAGCAATGCAGTTCATCCCTGCGTCGCTCAGGGCGGCAAGTGCCTGTTCGCCCTCATAGTTCTGTAGGAAGGACTGTTTGAGCGCGATATGGTAGCGCTGCGCAAGATCGTTCTTCATCTCCTGCTCCAGCGCATTGTATACCGTAAGCAGTATGCCGTTACGGTACAGCACGGACACAATATACGAACGGTTTTCCGGTCGTATCGCGATTTGTGTATCGGTCTGGAAGCTCTTTCGGATGAGCGCAAGTATGTATTGTTGGTCGGTCGTCAGCATCTTTTCCTAATTCGATATCGGTCATTGTTCGCGACGGAGTATGGTCTCGCATCGTGGAACGAAATGTCATTCGTTCACTGCAAAAAGCTTTACATATCCGCTTTCGTTCTTGATCACGCCGTATGCTCTTGCACGGTTGTAGATCTTCTTTGCCCAGTTGGTATGCGGTCTGATCTCGTTCATTTTGTTCCCGCCGGAGCCTTTGATCACGCCTCCGGACGTGCTGAGGATCTGGCAAGCGTCATCATATTCTTCCTTCGTCACCGCCATCAACGCATTCACGAACTTGACATGCGTCGGATGGATAACGGTACGGCCGACAAAGCCGTTTGCCTTATCCAGCAGGACCTCGCGCAAAAGACCGTCGATCTCGCCGTTCACCAACGGCTGTCGGCGCATCAGGTAATCCTCGATGCCGTAATGCTGCAGCTCGTCGAACATCAGTTCCTTCGGCGCACGGAAGTATTCCCAAACGGGACCGCTGATTACATAGTCATTGTTTCTGCCGCAAACATTGATGATGTCGCTCAGAATCTCGCGCACCGTCATAATGTCATACAGGGAATAATCGACGCCGCGGCGTACACCGAACACAGAGCTGAAATCCGTGCCGCCGACACGCACCTGCAGAACGAGATCATGATACTTATCCAGTATTTTTTTGATCCCGAGCAATTCCTGAATGCGGGTCTCCCGATATGCGACCTGCGGGTCCTCGATGATCGGCATTCCATAGAGGATCTCTTCGAAACGAACGTTCAGATCTTTGAGGTACGCGTAATACTCATATCCGTTCTCCGCGTTGAATTTCGGGAAATTGACGCCGCAAAGGGAACGTACTTCCTGCTTTGTAAGCTTTTCTCCGAATGCCTTGAACTGTTCCAGATTCCGGACACGGACAAAGATCAACGGAACTTTGTCCGCATCCAACGTACCGTTGTCCACCGCTTCGGTGATCGTCGCAAGCATTCCGTGAACATTTTCCATTGCTTCCGGAACACGCTCTTCCGGGCATGCGTCCTCAAAGCAGAGGACCATCGTCGTCAGTCCCGGCATGGCGTTGTTCAGAATCTTCGATGTAAAGTCCTTATACCCGGGCATGTACATCGCCGCGCCGAGGCAGTACTGAAGCAGTTCGCGATCGGTATATTTATTGAAATGCTCGGGCGCAACGACGAACTTAAAGTCCGGATTGTACATATGGTGTCTCATGTTTTTCTTTTCCTTTCAATCGAATCGCCTCCCGGGCGACACATCTTCATCATCCTCCGCAAAAGCGGAAACTGTGGTTTTCAGATCAGGCTTCCCTTCGGAGACCAGATCGCTTCCGGATAGTATTCGTCGATCATACGCTTAACGAGGCTGCATTGCTTCGCGCGCTTTCTTGCATCGTCCTCGGTGCTGTCCCAGCTGTGCGTCTGCGCTACGGAGCCGCCGGTCTTCAGATAGATCGGCGCCGCGATGCGGATCATCTCGGGGACCTCGTAGTGACGGATGAACCCGCCGGTCGATTTAGGATTCTCGGTGTGGATGTCGATCGGGCAGTCCACCGCCTGACGCATCGCCGCCAGCATCTGAAGCTGGATATCGCGAACGGGATTGATCGAATCCGCACCGATGCTTTCAAGCAGCTTTGCGGCGCAGGGATTGCCGTGACCCGCATGTGCAGAGACCTTGAAATGGCAGTCTTCCGGAATCTCGCCGGCTTCCCGCATCTTGTTCAGGATCCAAAGGCAGCCTTCGTCATATACAAGAAAACCGCGGCAGCCGATACGCGCGGCGCGCTTGACGTCCTCGATCGCGCGAACGATCTGCTCCTGACCGCGAAGGCGATAGCCCATGCGAACGCCTTCCTCCGTATTGACGGAAGCGGAGGTATCTGTCGTTGCGCGAGGCCCGATGGCAAGGATCAGATCCGTCTGCCAATCGTGTGCATACTGTACCATCTTCTCGATCTCGTCATCCGTCAACCGCATGATGCCCTGCGTCTGCGTCACGCGATGCAGATACAGTCCGTATCCGTCCATCGCTTCAAGCAAAGCCTTCATGACCTTCGGTCCCTGAATGCCCGGAACCTCAAACCGGTACTGTCCGCCGTCCTTGAAACGCTTTTCCGAAGTCGGCAGATCATATGCGTCGCCGCCGGGCAACCCGACGGATTTCAGAAACGCTCTCGTTTTCTCCATGCTGTTCATGTTCTTTCCTTTCTCCGGTATCACCGGATCGCAGATTATCTCAAATGGTTATCGGTTCAGATCGTCGATCAGCGCGTCGATCGCAGCTCTGTGATCGAAGACGATCGGCGGAAGTTTTCGGTTCAGACCTTTGTGAATCCGACAGTCAATAAAAGAGGCATGTCCGCAGTCCTTCAGTTTCCGGACGGCGTCGATCAGTTCGTCCGCAGTTTCCGCCGCTTTACCGACGGTCCTGTACCCGCATGCTTCGGCGATCGATGTGAAGTCGATCAGCTGACCTGCGGACGGCTGTCCGCCGACGGACTCATGCGCACCGTTATTCAGAACGATGTGCATCAGATTCGGCGCATCGATTTTTGAAACCATCGTCAGCGCGCCCATGTGCATGATTGCTGCGGAATCACCGTCAAGCACGACCACGTTCCTCTCCGGTCTTGCGAGCGCGATGCCGAGCGCAACGGACGATGCATGCCCCATCGATCCGACGTTCAGAAAATCGTGTTCCTTTCCCTCGCCTCTTTTTTCACGCAGAAAAAACAGCTCGCGGGTCGCACGTCCCGTCGTTGCGGAATACACGGTGTCCTCCGGCATCTGATCCAGAATGATCTCGATCGCTTCTTCCCGGCTCAGCGGATAAACCGCATCGATATTGTTTGCCTTCTCGCTTGCCGCCATCACGCCCTTCGGTGCGATCAGCCCGTATGATGTCCGATGTTCCGTACAGTATCCGACGGCGTCTTCGATCGTTCGCCTGAATGCTTCCTCCGAATCACTGAGGACGGCATACGGTATATGCAGAAGATCAAACAATCCGGGCGTGATCTCTCCCTGCAGCTTATGCTGCGGGTGGTTCGGTTCCGTATCTCCCTGTCCGCGCCAGCCGACAAGGAGCAGCATGGGAACCGCGTATACATCCTTGTCCGCCAGTGACGCCAGCGGATTCACGGTGTTCCCCTGTCCGCTGTTCTGCATGTATACCAGCGGAATCTCATTTGTTGCAAGGTAATGCCCCGCCGCGATCCCGATTGCATTGCCTTCGTTCGCCGCGATCACATTTCTTCCCCCGCAGTTTGCAAGCGCATAGTTGCAGAAGCCGTTCAAATAGGAATCCGGCACACCCGTGAAGAACGTGACGCCGTTTTCTTTCAGAATCTCAAATACCCTGTTCTGATCAAGCATTATTTCTTTTCTCCTCCGACACTGCCTTTGCCTTTGTACAGGGTAAAATACTCCGGTGAATCCGACCTTGTGATTTCCCATGCCGTTTCAAATGCGGAAAGCAAATCATCCGGAAGCGGCCCTGCCTTGATCGATTCGATGTTTTGCGTAAGATGGTTCAGCTTGGACGCGCCGATGATGATGGCGTCGCCGCGGGCGCCGTTCAGCATGGAATGGAATGCAAGCCACCGATAGGTCGCATCGATTACCGTGATCCCATGCCGTTCCGCAGCCGTTTTGATCAGGTTTACGGCATAGAAATAACTCTTCTTCCAATACCGTCCCTGATAGTTGGGCCGATGCGTGAATCTTCCGTCCGACGGCTGATCCTCAAAGCGCTCATACCGTCCCGTCAGCAATCCGCCCGCCAGCGGATTATACGCATAAAACCTCATGCCGAAGCGGTTAAGACATGCATTCAGCTCCGTCTCTGCTTTTCGGGTCAGCGGATTGTAGATCCCTTCAAAGACAGTCGGCTTGACCCAGCCGCGGCGCTCGCAGATATGCCATGCATCTGCAACCATCCATGCCGGGAAATTGGACAGCCCGAGCTCTTTAAATTTGCCCTGTTCATGCAGATCCGCCATTGCGGACAGCACGGATTCCACCGGTGTGTTCGGATCCGGGAAATGCAGATACACCGTATCGACGGAATCCAGATCCAGCCGTTTCAGGCTCTCTCCGATCTGCATATATGCGGCATCCGCGTCCAGCTTTCCGGTGATGCGCGGATTCACTTTTGTCGCAATCCGGTACGGGCGGTCAAGCTTCGGAAGGATCTCGCCGAGCATCCGTTCGCAGGTGCCGTCGTTATAGACATAGGCTGTATCCATTTCGTCGTATCCCGCGTCCAGAAACGCATCGATAAACGCATCCGTCTGCGGCCGAAATACCGACTCTCCGAAGGTCATGGTGCCGAGGACCAGTTTCACATTGTTCATTTCATACCTCTTCCGTCAATAAAAAGCTCCGATACCTTTGCGCCGCTGCGATATACGGTCGTAAAAATATGCTCCGCCGTATGCACGTCAACGCCGGCGTACGACATCAGCCCGTCATACCGCTCCCTGAATTCCGCGTCCGTAAGCGGGTTTTCGGGTTCGCCCTTCGGAAAATCGACCCGTTCCGTATAGGTTGCGTCTTTGGTACGGATCGCAACGATCGCCGCCTGGATCTCGGGAAAGACCTCGCTCAATGCTTCATCCGCTTCCACACGGACTTTTGCAGTCAGCGACAGCAGTTTTTCATTCCGCACCGCTTCATCCGTAAACTCATTCAATCCCGCTTTCCCGAACGTCAGCGCCGCCGCCGTTGCAAAAGGAATGCTCATTTTTGCGGAATAGCTGCCCGGAATCTCCGTATGATCATGACCCGAAACCGCCAATCGATAGGTTCGGATATCGATGCATTCCACATCCTCCGGTTTGACTCGATCCCGCAAGCGGATCGCCGCCTCGACAGCGGGATGCGTATATCTGCACGAAGCGTACGGCTTCGTATAACTCTTCATCACGGCATAAGTGCCGTTCTTCAGGACCGGCTGCAGCTCTGCGGATTCTTTTCCGGTCATCATTTTCAGAAAGCCGCGACCGCCGAGCGGATCGGGATGCCCCTTGAATCCGGCTTTTGCCATGCGGATCGCGCTGAGCGCCAGCAGGGACGTTTTCGCGACATTATACGGCTTCAGTTCGCTTCCGTCGTCCAGCACCTTCAGCATGCCGGATGCGGCAACGCAAGCCGCCGCAAACGCAGCGAAGCGTTCCTCTTCGGAAAAGCCGAGCATATAGCTTGCCGCCAGCGTTGCGCCGAGCGTACCGCAGGTTCCGGTTGCATGATACCCCATCGCCTTATGCCCGGGCTGGATGGAGATCGCCATCGTATAGGACGCCTCGTAACCGATCACGGCAGCTCTGAGCATTTCCTCGATCCCAATGCCGTATCGGATCGATAACGGGATTAAAAGCGAGAAGATCGGACTGCCGAGATGAATGATACCGAAATTGGTTCCGTCGTCAAAATCCAACGCATGTCCGTTGAGTCCGTTCAGAAAAACCGCTTCCGACAGAACAAGATCGCGATCGGTGCCGATCGCTCTGAACAGTCCATCTTCCGGCTGCGCGAAGGCGAAATACCGCTGCAGTTTGTCCTGCTGAAATTCTGCTCCGGCATATGTGACCGCAAGGTAGTCCAACAGACTCTTTTTTACCCTTGCCATGACCTCGTCCGGTATCGGCTGCTGACGGACGCCCTCGATCGCCTGTAAAAACTCTAAAGATTGATTCACTCTGTTCCTCCGCCCGCCGTTCGCCCGGCGGGTATGTTTTTTGCCGGCACAGGCGTATTCGAGAACGCCCGTGCCGGCTGTGTCCGTTTATTTCTGTTCTGTTTATTCTCCGTCTGTTTCCTGCTTTGCTGCAGACGTTTCAGACTGTGCAGGTTCAGCGCCTTCCTTTGTTTCCGGTGCGGGCGCTTCCGGTTGCGAAGTCTCGCTTTCTGCCTCGCCCGAAACGGTATCCTTCTTTTTCTTTTTCTCCGGCGTCAGCGCTTTTTCACCCGCCAGATACATGGAAAGAAGACCGAACAGGATCAGAATGGTCGTTGCATAAACCATGATCGGGACGAACTTCTTGTAGATCCACGTGCAGATTGCCGTTGCGGTCTCACCGCCGATGATCAGCGCTATCATATAGCCGAAGAACGTCAGACCGCCGGCAAACAGAACGATGGCGATGCCGTATCCGAAGATCAGCTTGCAAACATCGGAAATCTTTTTCAATGTCTTTTTCATCGTCGTTTCCTCCTTACAGCCCCATGATCGGGAGCCAGCCCATCAGCACAACAACTTCCATGATGAACTGAAGCGCTACCCACCAGAGGTTATTCTTGAAGGTTTTCCCGAAATCGCTTTCCGCAAGGCTCATACCGGCATACATGCCGAGACCGAGCGGAGGGGTGATGCCGCACATAACGCCGCAGATGCAGGGAAGCATCGCCGCCGCAAGCACGGGATGAACGCCGACCGCGACCAGCGTCGTGATAAACACCGGTCCGAAGATAACGACCAAAGAACTGCCGGGGATCACCATGCCGAGCAGACAGGTGATAAAGCAGATGAAGACGACCAGTCCGAACTTGCCGAAATTGAGTCCCTGCATGAAGACCAGCATCTCATCCGTGACCTTGAGATCGGTAAACATTGCACCGATCATATAGCCGATGACGCAGACGCCGATCGCGGGGGCAATCGTCTTAACACCGTCTGCAAACATTTTCGCGATTGCGTGCGGCGTGACTTGCTTTTTATCCTTCACGACGATCACGGCGTAGATGGAAGCAAGACCGCCGATGAAGATCAGCAGGCTGCTGGACAGTGCGGAAGCGCCGTCTTTGCCGAGGCGAGCCGTGAAGAACGTCGACTTAAAGAAGTAATCCAGAATGAACGGGACCAGAATGATGACCGGCAGCAAAAGCCCCTGCCAGCCCTTCTTCAGCGTTTCTCTGAGCTTCGGGATCTCTTCCTTTGCCATCGGCTTTACCTTATAGACTTTGCAGAACGCAAAGACTGTCAGCAATCTCTGAAGAATGAACCAAAGCGAGCATCCCCACATGACGATCCAGAACTGTCCCTGGGTAATGTATTCCTCGCCGTATGCTGCCATGCCGGTCAGTGCGCCGAGTGCCGCCACAATGTTTCCGGAAGGCGGGATCATATTGCCGAGATAGGAAGCGTTGCTTTCGATATTCGCCGCCAGTTCGGGCGGGAAGCCGGAACGCTTCATTGCAGGGATTGTTATGGAACCGGTCGCCATGACGTTGCCGGGACCGGAGCCGGACAATGCACCCATAAAGGAGCTTGCCACGACCGAAACATATCCTGCGCCTCCCGAGATTCTTCCGAGCAGCGCAAGAATAATTGCGATAGCTCCGTCGATGATCTTTGTCTTTGTCAGGATAATCGACATTGCTACGAAAGCCGTCATCGAATACAACAGATTGGTTTTCAGCCCCTTATCGATGTATGTGCCGACTTTCCCCCATGTACCGGTGATCGTCAACAGGATAATGAAGCTGATCAGAACGGCTTCGTAAACCGGTCTCTTCAGCAGCAAGAACCATATGATGATCACACCGAGCATGATTGCCAGATAAATCAATGCAGCTGGCATGTCCTTTCCTCCTCCTTTATTTGATACACGAATGACTCTCAAATCCGCGTCATTCCTGTCTATCAGCTTCTCCAATCACAGCAATCTGTGATGCCATTCGATCAGATCAATTCCGGAAGCAGATCTCTCCGCATCATGTCGTTCCCCTCAGAATCGACCACCCGGACATGTGCGAGGATCTTTCTTT
>JAEEGL015248497.1_pt1 | contig 11837 bp, 9 predicted proteins | sample 9134231 | NCBI WGS metagenome assembly JAEEGL01 (sample SAMN16246548, study PRJNA631951) | gut metagenome | biome: gut microbiome; feature: rumen; material: fiber-attached | host: Bos | place: Iran: Karaj | collected 2018-10 | reverse complement strand
ATTTCATACATTTTAAATTTTAATGATGAACTACCACAATTTACTGCTAATATTTTCATAATCTTTTCCTTCTTTCCGTAGATATTATACTATAAATATATAATAAAATAAACAAAAAAAATCACTAATGTGATTTTCTTTCATATATGGCGGAGTGAGAGGGATTTGAACCCTCGCAGCAGTTTAACCCACTCTACATCCTTAGCAGGGACGCCTCTTCAGCCTCTTGAGTACCACTCCAAATGACTAAAGATATAATAACATTATACTCTAATCATTGTCAATTATTTAATTAATTCTTTTACTTTTTCTACGTCCTTAAATTTTACATAATCCATGAATTCAAATAACCAATCCAAATTATTATATTCATCTTTATAAGTTAAAGTATTATATAGATTAGCTACTTTTCCTGGAAATTCTATTACACCAATATTATGTAATGCTTGACTAACATTAATAATACCTTTTATACAACTTGGAATATAAGATTTACTTATATTATCAAGATTACCATCAAAAAGTTTTCTATTATATACGTATAAGAAATATAAGATATTTAATCTACTATTGATTTTTTGAACATATTTAAAATCATACTTATCTTCATTATTAAGGAACTCACTATGCATTTCTGTTAAATATTCAATGCTTACGCCTGAATATGTTTTATTACGAATATCTTGTATCATAATATTAATATATTTATCTAATAGTTCTAAAGCTTTTTCACCATCGTTAGAAAGCATAAAACTATCTTTCATATTGTTATAAAACTTCTCTAACTTTTTATATTTATCTGTTTCAACTAAATTATCTTCATTAATAATACTTTGATATTCACCATATAACTCTTCATATAAAGGAATATTAACAATTTTTATTCTTAATAATACTGTTTCAATATCATTAATAAGATCTAACATCTTACTGTTTCTCTTTTTATTTGGATCATCTTCAATAACATCTTTTTTGAAGTTATTATAACCACTTAATTTACGGAAGCGAGAACTTAATCCATTATTCCAATTTTCCATACCGCGATATCTAGATACATCTCGATCATTAGCATATTCTTCATGATCTCTTAATAAAGCTACTTCAATACGGTTCATATTTTCATGATTGAATTTAACACCAATTTTAACACGATATGTAGTAACATCGCGTTCATATACACGATATTTTTCTTTACGAATTGTATCACTTTCATCTCCGCAAGAATCATCAAAAGAATCAAATAACCCAAAGTGTCCATCACCTTTGGATATTTTTTTAACTCTACTATAATATACGTTACTACTATTATCAATGAATTTAAGATATCTTAAACGGTCTCTTCCATAAACATAAAATCTTTTAAGACCTTCACTTGAACTACCTTTTTTCACACCAAAGAAACCTTTTTTTTCTTTAGTCTTACTTTTTCCTTTTACATCACCAGTAATCTTATTAGGAATAGGAAATAAGCGATCTGTTAAATACTCTTTTCCATACTTATTACCATCAACATCAACAACCTCTTCGTATAGAATCCATACACCTTTTCGAGCTTTAAGCAATTTATCTTTAACGAATTCAAATAAGATAGATTCCACTTCTTCCTTACATTGAATATTTGTATTACTGAAGTAATTAGTTACGGCTTCTTGTTGCTCGCCATTAAGACTTTGATAAAATTTATAGAATTCTACATTATCATCACAAATAATACCTTCACTATCAATAGATACATCAAAACTACATTCGTTTTGTTTGCCTCTAATTAATAAGTATCCCTTTTTTAATTCCATATTAACCTCACAAGTGGCTTATTATACCACAAAATGAGTTTTTTTTCAATAAAAAACAGACCTAAGTCTGTTCTTATTTAGTTAATTCTTTAACATTATTCCAATCTTTAAAATCAATATTTGATGTTAATTGTAATAAGTCATCTAAACTAGCATTACTAGCATTATATAGTAAATCAGCATGTTGATATAGATAATCACTCTTTTCAATAACACCAAGTTCAACTAGTTTTCTAATTGTATTTAAGATACCTACAATATTATCTTTAATATAAGATCCTTCTATTTTCTTAATAATAATATGATCTCTATTCATATATAAATAGAAGAAATATAAAACATTAAGTCTTAAATTCATTTTTTGAATATAATCAATTTCATAATTATTTTCATTATTAATTAATAACTCATGTAAGTAAGTTAAATATTCAAGAGAAATATTAATATATTTTTCATTCTTAACATCATCAAATAACTTGTCAATATATTTATTGAAGAAAGATATATTTCTTTCTTTATCACTACCAATACTTATACTATCTTGAATTTCTTTGTATAAGTTTCCTAGGCTTTCAAACTTATTAGTAGGTGCAAGAGTACCTTTTTTAATAATCTCTTGATATCTATCATAAAATTCTTGATATAAATCATTATCAATATCTTTAATAGTTGCTAAAGAAAATTCAATATTATTAATTAATGATAACATTGCACTATTCTTTTTCTCTTCAATTGTTTTACTAATCAAATCCTTATCTTTAATATTATTTAAAACATACATCCCATTAATTGCTTTGGCTCTATTGTTCATTACTTCTTCATCATGAGCCGTACTACACTTTTCAGAATAATCATATTTTTCTTTTTGATTAGCATAACCATATGGTACTAATACTACTTCAATACGATTCATATTATCATGAGAATAGTTATAATACATTTCAATATGATAACAAATTAACTTTCCTTTTTTTAAGGCATCATTACCTGTTTCACGATGTTCAATATCGGGATAAACATAGAACATATCATCAGTATAACGATTTCGCATATACATACCAGAATGATACACGTGACCATTTTTTCCTTTATATTTAGGAGAGAATTCCTTATCGATTCCATGAAAACGATATATATGTTCACCAGTGTCTTCATCACGAAAAGCATTTTTTATTTGTTTACTTTCATTAAGATAGAAAATACCTGTTGTCTCTGTCGGGATAGGGAAATACTTCTCTGTTAAATATTCTTGCCCATACTTATTACCATCAATATCCGTAACATCTTCATAAATAACAGGATAACCTTCTTTTATATTTCTTTTACTATCAACGTATTTAAATAAGATTTTATTAACATCTGCATCATGAAAATATCCATTAAAATTACTGAAGAAATTATTTAATAATTCTTGTTCTTCATTTGGCAATAATTTAAAAAACTTATAGAAGTCTCCACAGTAATCACAGATACGTCCATCACAAACAGCAATATCAAAATACTTTTTATCTCGCTCTTTTTTTGTTACTAAAAAACCTGTTTTTAATTCCATAAAACCCTCACAAGTGTCTTATTATAACAAATGAGTATTTAAAAGACAATAAAAAAGCAGCTTAGAACTGCTTTATTTCACTTTCTTGTACTGGTTCAAATTTAGATAAATCACAATTTAAGAATTCCTTAATACGTTCTTTTTCTTCAGGATTTCTTCCAACATGATTAAATCTTGTTGCAAGATTATATATTACAGTACCATCATTTCTTAAATCTTTATCAGGTCGATATTTAAATCTTAAGTTTGTAACAATGTAATCAAAGATACCAGTATCAGCATCCATTCCGCCAAAGTAGTAGTATTGTCTTGCAAATAATAGGGAATGCTCATATCTTCTTCTAGCACTTTCTGAAGTATTACTATTTGCTTCTCCATATCTACTTTGTTCTAGTTTTTTATAACTAGCTTCACTCTCAAGAAGACTTCTAACACCAACCATATAAACATCATCGAGTCTTCCTAATTCATCAAATCTTCTTAAGATGATTTGTAAGGCTTCCATAAATCCTGTAACAATAACGGGATATTGATTACGATCAATTTGATTAATCATTTCCCTGACATCAAAACCTATATAGTCGCCTTCTTTATATCCTGGGATAATAACATCACATATACTATCCATCTCTTCTTTAGTACAATGAATTACTCCCACATCATCATTTCTTAATTCTCTTGTAACATACTTCTTTGCATAAAAAGTTTTATAATCATAATTTGTTGTTAGTTTCTTTAAGAACTCAAAATACTCTTCATCAGTATAATGTACATTACTTGGGATTAATTGATGATTATCAAGTAGTACTCCTGATAAGATAAGTTGATTTGCTAATGTTGTTTTTCCACTACCAGATGGCCCTAATATTATAATTAGCTTACCCTTTTTCATACCATCACCATTTTAATTATAACATACTTCTTAAATATAAAAGAAGCAGATTATTCTTCTGCTTCTTTTGGTTTACTAGATAAGAATGTTAGTTTCTCTACAATTACTTCAACAGCTTTATGTTTCGTATCATCTTTTTCATAATATGATACTTGTAGTCTTCCACGAATACCAATAACATCCCCTTTTTGACAATATTCACAAATATTATTTGCAAGACCATCCCATAGAATACAATCTATAAAATCTGTTTCATAAACTCCATCAGGGTTTTTATAACTACGATTAACCGCTAATGATATTCTTGTTACTTCTTTACCATTTTCAAACTTTTTCTTTTCAATATCATTCGCAAGTCTTCCAACCAACATAACATTATTCATCATAATACCTCCTTTCAAACTGAGCATAAAAGAAGCACTATAAAGTTGTCAAAAGGCGTCAAATTGACGTTTTGATTAACAATCTTTTACAATTGATAGTTTTCAATATAACAAAAAAGATATTTGCTTTTTATTATTAGCAAATATCTAATTTTCAAGATAATTATTTCTTATTGAATTTTACATTTATTTACACGCAAAGGCAAACATATTAACTCTAACTATCGTTGTATAACCATGCCCATATCCTTGAGAACTACCAGGGTTAACAATTAACATAGTACTTTGACCATAATTATTAATAATCTCACTATTATTAGTTATTACTGTAACATTCTTAAAACCACCATCACGATGAATATGTAATAAGGTTCCTTTAGTTGCATGATACATTGAATCACCATTTGGTGAATAAATATATATTTCTTTATTCTTTAGCGATGGTAAATCAGAAGCATTAACATAAGAGTTAACAACAAGTAAGCGATCATAATTATTTAAATATGCTGCTTTACCAGCTGCTGGACCACCCATAGAGTATCCCGCAACAGAGTTTCGCATACCACTCTTTTGTTTAACAATTGCTTTAACAAACTCGGTAGCATTAATAGCATCTTGTTCATGATAACTACTTCGAGCAGATACAAGAATAATAATTCCACTAGACTTAATCAAACTAGTATCTTTATCAATTGCTGAGAAGAAACTACCCCAGTTACGTTCACCAGCGCCTCCTATAAAGGTAAAGGTATTAACACTACTTAAATCGACTACGCTCGGATAATATATTCTAACCATGGAACTTCTTCCATTACATGTTAATGTACTATTTGAATAATTATAAGAGTATTTTGAATAAGTATATGTATCACCAGACATTTTACCAATACCTTTATTTGCTAATCCTTGGAAGAAAGAACTACCTGCTCTTACAGGATTAACAACTTTACTATCAGTATAAGCCCATATACCTTCACCACTAATTACTCCACTCTTTGGATAAACAGTTACATTAATCTTTTTAGATACTTTACCATCTTCACTACTAACAGTAACTACTGATGAACCACTCTTTAAAGCTTTAATTAATCCCGTATTAGATACTGATACATTACCATTATTAGTCTTATATATAATAGTAGCATTACTATTCTTTGGAACTGTTTCATACTTAATTTGTGATGTATCACCAATCTTCATATTAATAGATGTACCTGATGTAACATCAATACTTGTAATAGCAGGATTAACTTTTACATTTATCTTTCCTACAAAGTTACTATTAACTGTTAAAGTAATAGTAGCTTCTCCTTCACTAACACCTGTAATAATACCATCATTAACACTTACTACGGCATTATTATTACTTTCCCATAAAGTACTACTTATATAGGCATCTGTTGGTTCTATTCGATATTCAATCTTCTTAGTTTCACCTTTAGTTATAGTAATACTTCCACTAGATAGAATAAGTTTTTCTAATACTTTAACTATTTGTCCACTACTAACTTCATTAGTAACAATAACGTGGAAAGTTTTAGTGATATTATTATTAAATTTAATAGATAGATCACATTCACCAGGTGCTAAAGCTTTAATCTTTCTTCCTGTAAAACTAATAATTCCTCCAGCACTAATACTAAAAGTCATACTATTAATATAAGCATTAGCTGGTTCATATGTAATAGGAAGTTCATACTCTTGATTAACTCCTATTAATAAAGCTCCTTCTGGTAATTTAACATCTACTAAATTAACCCCTATTTCCCCTTCATATATTGATACATTACAAGATATTGATTTAACAATACCATTATAATTAACCGTTCCTGTAACTGTTGAAGTACCATAACTAATACCAGTAATAACACCATTAGTAACCATTACAACATTATTATTACTACTATACCAATTAATTGGATAATTACCTGATAAACTATAATTAATTGTTCGCTCTTCACCAATCTTTAGGGTTATATTACTATCTGTAGTTGTAAAGATAATCTCATCTTGTATTGGTGGATTAGTAGTTGGTTCCTCTTCTTCCCCACTAGGTAGTAACATAATAATACCAACGACAACAATTAAGCCTATCATGATATATATTATTAAATTAAGACTACTATTATTTTTATTCTTCTTCATACTTTGATTATATAATAAAAAAAATTAAACTTAAAGTTTAATTTTATTCATTAGCATAAGATATAACATTAGAGTCTGTAACATTCTTTGTAACATGAGCATTAGTCATTAAACTACCAACATTAATAACTAAGAAAGTATCTTTATATAAGTTAATTAACTCACTACTATTAGTAACAATAGTAACATTTGTATAACCAGCTTTTTTCATATCTCTTAATGTTTCTTTAGCTTGTTTATATAAAGTATCTCCATTAGGAATATAGAACATAATCTCTTTATTCTTAAGATTATTGGCTGTACCTGCCCAATTATAATATGAACTAAAGACAATAACGCGATCATAATTGTGTAAGTTAGCAGCTCCCATTACTTTAGTACCACCAGTAGAAAATCCAATAATTGAGTTTCTAACTCCACTCTTTTGTTTAACACAAGCTTGAACAAACTTTGTGGATAAAACACCAACATATTGATTAAACTCCGTATTATTACCTTCCGCTACTAAGATAACAATACCTCCATTATTATCAATAATTGATATATCTTTTTCAATACTACCAAATAAGCCATGGAAAGTCATCTCTCCATCACCACCCATATATGTAAGGGTGTTACTAGTACTTAAGTCAGTATTCTCTGGATAATATATTCTTAACATGACACTTCTGCCATTTGCCACTAACATACTACGATCAATATAGTAAGTATAGTTATCACTACCATCAGATAATTTATATGTATTACCAGATAAAGTCCCTCTACCAGAATCAGCTAATTTTTTAAAATAATTAGTTCCTGCACGAACATGCTTTTTAGCATTTAATGATTTATAGCCCCATAAGTTACCAGAGCCATTTATTAATCCCTTCTTAGGAAGAACATCAATATCAATTGTTTTATCTTTTCCACCAGCTGATAAAGTAATCTTTGTACTACCTGCTCCTTTACCAACTATTTTGCCATTACTATCAACAGTAGCAACATTTGTATTACTACTCTTATATGTAATATCACCACCACTTGGTACTGTCTTAGCAGATACACTAGTACTCTCACCAACTCTAATTAAAACCTTTGGATAACTACTAATAGTAACATCACTAGTTTTAGAAGTAACATTAATATTAACTTTACCAATAAAGTCTTTATTAATTGTTAAAGTAACTGTTGCTAACCCTTCTTTAAGACCTTTAACATTACCATCAGTAACAGTTGCGATACTTGTATCACTACTTTCCCAATTGATACTAGTAATAGTAGCATCCTCTGGTTCTATTCGATATTCAATCTTTTTAGTATCACCAATAGTAACATTTACTGTACTACTCTTAATAATTACTTTTTCTAACTTAATACCTTCTTCAGTAGGTTTCTCTACTTCTTTAGGTTTTTCTTCTTCTTCTTTTTTATCATCTAAAACAGTCACACTACAACTAATAGATCTAACATTTCCATTAATCGTAATTGTTCCTGTAATAATTGTACTACCACTAGTTAATGCTTTAACAACACCATCTTCAACTACTGCTACATTATTATTACTACTATACCAACTAATAGTATATTCACCAGATAATGTATAATTAAGACTCTTCTCTTCCCCAACTTTCATTGATACGCTTATATCATTCATAACAAAGTTAACAGTCTCTTCTTTCTGAGGATTATCATCTACTGTTTTATTATTTTCAGGTATAAATAAAACAACTAAGACTACAAGAATAAGTCCTATTAATACATACATCACTATATTAAGACTATTTTTATTCTTTTTCATACTACTAGTATACAATAAAAAAATATATACATAAAGTATATATTACTTATCTTTTAGAACTTTTATTGTTATTCTTTTATATTCTTTACCATTTAAGTCTTTTAGAGTAATTGTTGTAGATCCTTCTTTTAGACCTTTAACCGTTTTACCATCAACAAGAGCAACATTACTATCACTAGATTCCCAGTATAATTCATCAGGATTAACATTCAAAAGTACAGTATTATCATTAATAACTTGATTCTCATTAATCATAATCTTCATGGTATCTTTATCACTATTCATCGCTCTAAAATGAACAAAGATAACTGATAATGATACTACTAATATCATTGAAATACTTGTTGCTAAAAATAATTTCTTTTCCTTCTTAAAATCATTCATACCATACTCCTATATTAATTATATAAAAAAAATATAGATTAAACAATCTATATTAATTTTTTTATTAATTGATTTAATTCAACCGCATATTCTACCGGTAATTCTTTTTTAAATTTATCAATAAAGCCCAAGATAATAAGATTAGTAGCAGTCTCTCTATCGATACCACGACTTTCTAAATATAATAAGTTATCTTCACTAATCTTACTTACTGTTGCTTCATGAATGATATTACTACTACTATTACGATTAATATTAATAGGATAAGTATCACTCTTACTAATCTCATCAATAATTAAGGTATCGCACTTAACCATACTTTCAGAGTTAGTAGCTCCTTCTTTAATATCTACTTTACCACGGTATGTCGCATTACCACCATTTTTAGCAATAGAATTAGATATTATTTTACTTTTCGTATTTTTGCCTAAGTGAATCATTCTTGCACCAGTATCTTGTTCTTGATTATTAGTAGCAACAGATATTGTTATACAAGTACCACTAGAGTTATCACCCGCTAAGATACAACAAGGATATTTCATTGTAATATTACTTCCAATATTACCATCGATCCATTCCATTGTACCATTCTCACATACATAAGCTCTTTTAGTAACTAAATTATTAACATTAGTTGCCCAATTCTGAATAGTTGAATAACGACATGTACTATTCTTACCTACATATATTTCAACTACTGCGGCATGCAAACTTGAATCACTATATTCAGGAGCTGTACATCCTTCAATATAATGTAGACTACTATCATCATCAACTATAATTAAACTTCTTTCAAATTGGCCCATGTTACGACTATTAATTCTAAAGTAACTTTGTAGTGGTCTATCAAGTGTAGTATGTGGTGGAATATAAATAAAACTACCACCCGAGAATACACAACCATTTAAGGCTGCAAACTTATTCTCATTATTCTTAACTATTGTTCCAAAATACTTTTTTACTAAATCAGGATATTTCTTAATAGCTTCATCAATAGATGTAAATATTACTTTCTTTTTCTCTAACTCTTCAATCATGTTGTGATAAATTACTTCACTTTCATATTGAACACCTAAACCATCCATTTTCTTTTCACTATCAATAACACCTAAACCATTTATTTCATCTTTAATAGAACAATTAACATTACTCCAATTATTTGTTAAATTACTATCAACACTTTTATAATAAATAATCTTATCATAATCTATATTTGCTTTGGGCCCAAAAGATGGATCACCTAAATCCATAAACTTTTGATAACTATCTAATCGATAATTTAAGAAATAATCTTCTTCACCCTTGTAGTTAGATATCTCTTTAACTTTATCTTTTGATAAACCAACGATTTCGATAGTAACACCCCCTCTACATATTTATCTTACTTTTTTCAACTCTCTTTTTATAAGATATCTCTCCATATATTCTTTCTATCATATAAGTAAAGAAATATACGATAACAATTAATAATACTAAACTAAGTATAATATTAACCCATTTAACATCAAATAAATGTAGATAATTAATATAATTAGTCATAAAGAATATCATTAAGTCAACAATAACAATTAAACATGTTATCTTAAGAGCTTCCTTACGATATGCTTTTAATCTATCAGATTTATAAGCACTTGTATGTAATGGACCTTTTTTAACTTCCGGAACTTTATTAAATTCTCTTTCAGCTATAGCAGTCTCTAACTCTTGTTTTTCTTTTTCAATATCGATTTTTTGTTTATTAACTTTTCTTGCTTTATTCTTAGCAATTAATTGTTTAATTAAACTTTCTTTTTTTGGTTTAAGAGCTTTCTCTTGTTGTTTCTTTTCTTTTTCTTGTTTTCTTTTTTCTTTTAATTCTTGTCTCTTCTTTTTCTTTTCTTCCCTACGAAGAAGTCTTTCTTCTTTTTTCTTTTTATCTTTCTCTTTACGATCTTTTAATTCATCAAATAAAGACTTTTCTTTTTTCTTCTCTTCGGGCTTTGCAACTACACTAGTTTCAGAAAGATCAACCTCTTTAGGTTCTTCTTTTTTTACTTCAACAACCTTTGGAAGAACTACTTCCTTCTTAGGTTCTTCTTTCTTAACTTTAGTCTTTTTGTATTTATCTCTTTTATATACAACCTTTTTATGTTGTTTATATTTATCTTTCTTAGAAACTTCAGGTTTAGGTTCTTCTACCTTAACAGGTTCTTTTACTTCTTCTTTACCCTCAGGTTTAACTTCTTCTTTTTTAACTTCAACCTTTGTTTCCTTTTTAACAATCTTTTTCTTAGGTTTATTTTCTACTTTAGGTAGTTCCTTCTTTTCTTCTTTCTTAGGAAGTTCTTTTTTTGGTTCTTCTTTCTTAACTTCTTTCTTTTCTTCCTTTTTGGGCTCTACCTTCTTAACCTCTTCCTTTGGTAATTCTTTCTTTACTTCTACCTTAGGTTCTTTAACTACTTCTTTCTTAGGAAGTTCTTTAACTTCTTCCTTTACTTCCTTTTTAGCCTCTTCTTTTTTCTCACGACTTTTTCTTTTATAAACTGCTTTTGGATTAACTTTTGTTTTAGTTTCCTTAAGAGTTTTTACTGTCTCTTCAACAACCTCTTCTTTAACTTCTTCAACCGCTTTTTTTCTAACAATTTTAGTCTTTGTCTTTGAAGGTACTTTTTTACTTACACTAGACTTCTTTTTACCTGTTTTTAAAGCTTCTTGAATGTCAATTTTTTTAACTATTGCTTTACGTGCCATAAATACCTCCACACCAACCCTAATTATAAAATAAATACATGTAATTGACAAGACTTTTAGGGTTTGTTATAATTAATTATTGTAAAAAAAGAGACATTAATAGGGGATTAGTTAAATGGTATAATAATGGTCTCCAAAACCACTGTTGTGAGTTCGATTCTTACATCCCCTGCCATTT
>JAEEGL013967607.1_pt1 | contig 11837 bp, 4 predicted proteins | sample 9134231 | NCBI WGS metagenome assembly JAEEGL01 (sample SAMN16246548, study PRJNA631951) | gut metagenome | biome: gut microbiome; feature: rumen; material: fiber-attached | host: Bos | place: Iran: Karaj | collected 2018-10 | reverse complement strand
TTGGCATAGCCCCGAAATATACGGAAAAAGCGGATGCGATGACTGAAGTGAACTAACCTTTAGTGCTTCATTCCATTTTTTCTGGCGGTACAGTACCTTTGCATATTCTATCCGACTATCACCGTCGAGCTTTTTATTTTTTTCAAGCCGGGCATAAACTTCTTCTGCTTCTGAATATTTTGCATTTGCACTAAGAAGCCTTGCATAAAGCACTGCACAGTCTTTATCTGCAGCAAAGGGAGCTATAAGCTTTTCGGCCTGCGTTTTATTCTTTTTACTCAAAATAGTTGCCGCTGTAAGAGCATCTTTTGCACCAGGCTTTTCAATTTTTTCGTAATACAAAAGCGCTTCGTCTGTCTCACCGGCAAAGGCCTTTGTCCTCATCAAAAGTGCATTATAGGAATCTGCAAGCCCTGCAATTTCCTGCGCAGCCAAAGCAAATTCCTGTTCCTTTTGAAGCAGCTCTTGTTCAACCTCTTTAGCAGCTGCCTTTCCCTGAGTATCCAGTTTGATTTTCTGTTCAAAAATAAAAGCGGTTAAAAGAGTCTGAACCAAAGTGCTTTCTTTTGCCTGTGAAAAATACTGACCGGCAGCTTTATAATCTTTTTTACCGTAGGCCGCAGCGCCAAGATTCAGACGGTAAGAACAAAGCATTTCCTTAAAGCTTTCATTCTGATTAGCCTGAAGAATCTGATATGCCTTTTCTGTCTGCCCGCTTTTTTCATAAGCTTCAGCTGCATTTATTGTAAGTGTAGAATATACTGCCGGAGAATAATCGGAAACAGCCAGCAGATTATACAGCTTTATGGTTTTACTATAGGCTGCAGTGCTGTTATAGGCAAACAAAAGCTTTTGCAGAGCCTCGTCATATTCTGTTTTTGAAAAATAATTTCCGTTTGCTGTAACATATTCAAACATTGGAACAGCTTCTTCATACTGTTCCATAAAGAAATAAATTCTTCCTGCATACAAAATTGCAGAAGGATAAAATTCCATTTTATTTTCGCGGAGTTCTGCATCACACACAGTATGAAAAGCAGAAAGCGCACTCATATAATCGCCGTCAAAATAATATGCCTTTCCAAGATAAAACCAGCACTTTGCATAATCTTCTGCACCAAAACGAAGGGAAGAAAGAACCTGTAAAAAAGTTTCCTCGGCTTCTTCAAACCGGTTCATTGTAATAAGGGCCTGACCCTTAGAAATTCTTGCCGGTACAATAAAAACAGACTGAGGATAATTATTTTCCAAAAGCTCTGACTGTTCTAAAACACCCGGGGAATATTGTGCATTTGAATAAATGTTCAGTTCATTATAAATATCCAGTTCCGATGGCTCAGTGCTGTTTTGCGACCACACTGCCATCATGCCCGGAAAAAGCACAATGAACAAAACAGATAATAATTTCTTAATCATAGTCTAATCATTCAGGAAAGAAATTATCGCTCGCTCTGATTCTTGTAAGATATACAAAGGCGTCCCTATACAGCATACAAAAATCATCAATTGAAATTTGCCTTCCATTCATATAAACAAAGCAACCAAAGGAACCGTTACTGCTAAAATAAGGTAAAAACATAACACAATCGTTAAAAACCTTTACCTCCGGCGTTACGGTTTTGTCGGTTTCGCGTATTGCACCAAAGTAAACATTGCCCGGTTCTGTTGCACCAAGAACATAGAGCAGTGATTTTAATACGCTTGTGTTATAGCCAGAATCCTCAATAAAGGTAACTGTATTCAAAGTTCCTGTACTGCTTATAGAAGCTGCAAAAGGATTTACTGTAACATCGGCACCAGATTCGTTATACATGTAAACCTTGCCGGTAGTTACAGAAAGTACAGCCGAAGCCAGATTGCGGATCCAGTCCAGAGAAAAGAAAAGATTATATTTTTGCGAAAGTACACCCTGATAGCCGTTTTCCTTTACAGAAACTGTTTCTACAAGCAGTGGAGCGCGTTTGAGCTTTGATCCGGCAATTGGTTCTACAAGTCCATCGGCAATCCATTTAAGAAAGCCTGCCGAAGAAAGATAGAGTTTTCCGGAATCTATATTTGCCGAATCAAAAGGCCGTCCATTTGTAATTTGAACAAGGTCTCCGTTTTCGTCATACATTGCATCGTTTACAGGCATTATACGTCCAAGATTTTTTTGAATCATTCCTGCCATCTGAAGCACGCTTCCATATTTATCACCGTCGGTCGTTACATATTTCCACGGCAGAGAAACGGAAGTCATATTCATAACATCCTGGAAGGAAACTGCATAAAGAGATTTAAAAGGAATGCCGGTGGAAGCGCCCTTGGAAGCATAGTTACCGTAAATTACCATGTCGGCGAGAGCTGTATTTCCATAAGGAGAAAACTGAACATAAATATCGCTGTCTACAGAAAAATACCAGCGGATTCTGATTGGAGCATCTGTCTTTTTATCGCGGATTAACACCCAGCTGCCTGGAGCGTCACCGGGATAAACCTCCTGCTGCTCGTAGCTTACACCCTTATTTGAATAAACCTTTACATTTATTACGGCACAGGGAGCAACATAAATCATATAGGTAGAATCTGCTTCTTCAAGCCTTACCTGAAATTTCTGTCCTGCATCATTATCATAAATTTCCGGAAGATTCATGCGGACACTGTCCAGAGAAGCTTCAAACCAGCGTTCCGAAAGAGTGCTGCGTATTTCGGCAGAATCTGGAATGCCCCAGGAATTGTAAGCGGCAAAAACCGGAAAAACAACCATTAGCAGAACAAGGCCTGCAAATACTTTTTTATTCAAGCTTCTCATTTTTTCCCCTTTTATTGTTCGGCAGGGTCTACATCAGTTGCACCCTGTGCAAGGCTGATCTGTCCTTTTACAAGACTTCCGTCACTCAGTCTTATCATACCGTCCGAAACTTCATCCGGATGATTTCCAACCGGTGCATTCGAAAGCAGCAGCTTAAGTCTGTTGAGCTGATTTACTTCCGAGCTACCCGGATCGTAATCTATTGCACTTATATTTGCATCAGGGAAACGACGGCGCAATTCCTTAATCATACCCTTTCCTGTTACGTGGTTAGGCAGACAGGCAAACGGCTGAACACAGGCAATGCTTGGCGCACCCTGATGAATAAGCTCTACCATTTCTGCTGTAAGGAACCAGCCTTCTCCGGTCTGATTTCCCAGCTGAACTATATCATCTACTCCCTTCATTAAATCATAAATAGAAGCAGGTGCATCAAAGCGATGGCTCTTTCTAAGATAACGCTTCATCTGACGGCGGTAGAGTTCGAGTCCCCAGATAAGAAGTTTGGCCTTGCGCTTTTTCTTTCCCGAAAGCTTAAGATCTCTATGACGAATAATATCTACCGAGAAGGTGTAGAAGAAGAAATCTGCCAGATCCGGCATTACACATTCTGCTCCTTCCTTTTCGATTGTTTCTACAATATGGTTATTTGCGGTAGGATGGAATTTTACAAGAATTTCTCCAACTACACCAACACGAGGCTTTTTTACCGGCTTGAGTGGAAGCTCATCAAATTCCCGAATAATTCCCTTCATCAATTTGTGATACTTACCCCAGCTTGCTCCGTCCTTAAACAGCTGTTCTGCCCTTTCGTTCCATTTTTCGTAAAGCTGGTTTGCACTGCCAGGCACTGCTTCGTAAGGACGTACCCTGTACAAGACGCGCATAAATACGTCGCCTATCATTACCGATTTTACAAGGTTATCTACAAGCGAAACAGTAAGTTTAAAGCCAGGGTTTGTTTCAAGCCCAAGTGCACTCAAGCTGATTACCGGAATATGTCCCCAGCCCGCATCGTTTAAGGCACGACGGATAAAGCCAATATAGTTAGTTGCGCGACAACCGCCACCAGTTTGAGTAATTAAAAGGCTTACATGATTCAAATCATATTTACCGCTTTCCAAAGCTGCCATCATCTGGCCTGCAACCATAATAGAAGGATAGCAGGCATCGTTGTTTACAAAACGCAGACCCGCATCTACAGCCTTAGGATCTACAGCCTCCAGAACTACAAAATTATAGCCCTGAGATTCAAAGGCCTTTTTGAGCAGGCGGAAATGAATAGGAGACATCTGCGGCGCAATGATTGTGTGTGTATATTTCATTTCTTCGGTAAATACAACACGCTGATAGGCCGAAGATTTATAGCTCCGTTTTACATTATTTCTACGGCGAGCTTTAACAGCTGCAATAAGCGAACGGATACGAATACGTACGGCACCAAGGTTGCTTCCTTCATCAATTTTGATGAGGGTGTACATGCGGTTCTTAGCCCTAAGAATTTCGTCAACCTGGTCGGCAGTTACAGCATCAAGTCCACAGCCAAAAGAAGTAAGCTGAACAAGCTCCAAATCCGGCATTTCGGAAACAAACTGTGCTGCCCTGTAAAGGCGGTTATGGTAGGTCCACTGATCTACAATACGTAAAGGTCGTTCAATTTTTCCAAGATGCGCAATGGAATCTTCGGTAAATACTGCAAGTCCAAGCCCGTTTATCATCTCAGGAATTCCATGATTAATTTCCGGATCCAGATGATAAGGACGACCTGCAAGCACTATTCCGCTAGCACCCTTTGTAATAACCTCTTCCAGTGCTTCTTCTCCGGCACGTTCAGTGTCCAGCTTAAACTGTTCCTGTTCTGCCCAGGCCTTGTCTACAGCTGCATGAATTTTTTCTTTGGTAAGACTCGGGAACTTTGGCAAAAGCTCTTCTGTCAAACGTTCTGCAAGAGCCTGCTTGTCATAAATTGGCAGGAACGGATCCATAAAAGTAATGGAAGGGTCTTGTCTAAGCACATCTATATTATTGCGCAGTACTTCCGGATAACTTGTAACAATTGGACAGTTATAATGGTTTCCTGCACCAGCATCTTCAATTTTCTCGTATGGTGCACACGGATAGAAAATAAATTTTATTCCACGCTGAAGCAGAGACTCTACATGTCCGTGACTGATTTTTCCGGGATAACAAACCGATTCAGACGGAATTGTTTCCAGACCTTTTTCGTAAACATTACGGCTTGAACGCTGACTCAAAAGAACACGGAAGCCAAGCTCATTAAAGAAGGTAAACCAGAGCGGATAGTTTTCGTACATATTAAGTACGCGCGGAATTCCTACATCTCCAAGCGGTGCATCCTCCGGTTTTCGCGGAACATAATTAAAGAGCCGCTTTGTTTTCCATGCAAAAAGATTTGGAAGCGGACCAATGTCATCGTCACCGTCCAGCCCTGTGTTTTTCTTATTGCTTGCATCTATGATTTTACCGGTATCTTTTTCTTCAAATTCCGCACCCTTTTCGCAGCGGTTACCGGTTATAAACATTCGTTTTTCATCACCTGTAGAGAAGGTATTTATTGTAAGCAGACAGTTATTCTGACACTTTCCACAGCGTCGAAGCTCCAGATCTACATGGAAATTTTCAAGCTGCTGCAGGTTTGCAATGCGTGAACGCACATCGTGAACGGTACCTTCCGGTTCACCAGGTTTTGGAGCCATAAGATCCTGCCACTGATCAAGAGCAATGAGGGCAGAACCGTATGCACCCATAAGACCCGCAACGTCAGGACGATAAACTTCTACACCGGCAATTTTTTCAAAGGCGCGCAGAATAGCATCGTTAAAGAAGGTACCACCCTGTACAACAACCTTTGTTCCAATATCACTTGCTTTGCGAAGCTTAATTACCTTAAAGAGTGCATTTTTAATAACGGAATAAGAAAGACCTGCGGCAATGTCTGCAACCGAAGCACCTTCCTTTTGAGCCTGCTTTACACGGCTGTTCATAAATACAGTACAGCGGCTGCCCAAGTCTACAGGCTTTTGTGCCATGAGCGCAATCTTGCCGAATTCCTTTACATCCATGCCCATGGTGTTGGCAAAGTTATCCAGAAAGGAACCGCAGCCCGAAGAACAGGCTTCGTTAAGCTGAATGGAAATAATGGCTCCGTCTTTCATGCGAAGAGCCTTCATATCCTGTCCGCCTATGTCCAGCAAAAACTCTACACCGGGTACAAAAAAGTTTGCAGCACGGAAGTGTGTAATTGTTTCAACTTCGCCTGCGTCTACACCAAGCGCTGCCTGAAAAAGAGCCTCTCCGTAACCTGTAGAAACCGCACGTGCAATGTAAACATCTTCCGGCAGTTTGGCATATAAATCCTTGAGAACTTTTACGGCCAGTTCAACAGGATTACCCTGATTATGTGCATAGAAATTCCAGATAATGCGGCCGTCCTTATCTATGAGAACAGCCTTTGTTGTTGTAGAGCCCGAGTCCAGACCAAGGAATACAGGACCATGAGTTTTTTCAAGGTCACCGCGCCTTGCCTTCTGCTCTGAATGGCGTACTTTAAATTCATCGAGTTCTGCCTGAGTTTTGAACAACGGTTCAAGACGCTGAACTTCGCTGAGTTCTGCGCCGACAAGATTCTTTAAGCTGTCGCGAAATTCCTGAATTGTAGGAAATTTATAATCGCTGGCTTCTCCGGAGAAACTTCGTTCTGCACTAAAGGCACAACCGCTTGCAACAAAAAGCTGTGAATCATCCGGAACAATTATTTCTTCCGGCTTGAGCTTAAGAGTTTCTATAAAGCGCTGACGCAGCTGGTCAAGAAAGTGCAAGGGACCGCCCAAAAAAGCAACGTTTCCGCGAATCGGTTTACCGCAGGCAAGTCCCGAAATTGTCTGACTTACAACTGCCTGAAAAATAGAAGCAGCAATATCTTCGCGGCGGGCCCCCTCATTAATGAGCGGCTGAATATCAGTCTTGGCAAAAACACCACAGCGTGCCGCAATAGGATAAATCTGCTGAGCACCCTTTGCAAGCTCGTTTAGCCCCATAGCATCGGTTTCGAGCAGAGCTGCCATCTGGTCTACAAAGGCACCCGTACCACCGGCACAGGTTCCGTTCATGCGCTGCTCAACACCGCCTTTAAAATATGTAATCTTGGCATCTTCGCCGCCAAGCTCAATTACAACATCTGTCTGAGGAATAAGCTTTTTTACCGAGGTAGTAGCCGCAATTACCTCCTGAACAAAAGGAACATTGAGCCACTGAGAAACAGAAAGTCCTCCCGAACCCGTTACCTTAACTGTAACTGTCTGAGAATTTCCTGCCGGAACTGCTTTTTCAAGAAAATCGAGAGCTTTATTTACAACCGTTATGATTGTATTACGTATATCTGCCCTATGACGCTGATAATCGCCATAGATTAATTTGTCGTTATCATCAAGAACAGCAACCTTTACTGTTGTTGAACCAATGTCTATACCGATACGTAAAGGCATGGTTTCTGTTTTTTCTGTTAAATCCATATACTATAATTTATCAGTTATATGGTAAATTTTCAATCTATTTTGCTATTTTGACGATACCTTAACAATCTGTCCGGCTTGAATAAGTGAAAAATCAAAGTCTACAGGATTTCCGTTTTTATCCAGTGCATTTTCGAAAAGATAAAAGCCCGGCTCGCCCGGAATAGGCTTTATTACACCCTTTACAGACTTTCCGGCCTTAATTTCTGCACCAACTCCATTTTCAGTTATATGATTTCTGTGATCCGGAAGTACATAAATACGAATTTCTTCCTTGCTGTGAGCAGAAATTACAACAGCTGTTGCCTTTGCACTTATAAGAATGCCGTCATAAATATCTGTATAATCTTTTGCCAACTCTGCTTTTTCTGCAAGAAAATCTTCCTTGAGCTGCTGTTTTTCTGCTTCGTTATCCTTTCTAATCTTGTCTATCTGGGCATTCAGACCGGAAACCTTTTTATTAAGTTCATCTATGCGACCATTAAGCTCCTGTTTTTCTTCATTAACCTTAAGAATAGTATCTTCAAAGGTTTTTCCCATATCGCCGACCAGATTTTTGGAAACCTTAAGAAACTGCGGCAGAGTATTTTTGTATGGAATTCTTTCCATTGGCTCACGCACAGAAGAATACTGCTCATAATAAGTCTGATACTGTCCCAAAGCAGAAACAATAGTTTCATCTTCTATTTCATTTTCCTGAGCAAAAGCAAGCGCGTCAAAATCTACTGCTTCTTTTACCAAAAGTTCATCTACTAAAGATTTAGCACTGTGATTTCTAAGGTCCGGATCCAGTCTAGATATTTCATCAATATATTTTTGAGAAACCTCGGTAACAGAACGCCTGATCTGCTCTGCATTATTTTTTCTTTCCTGTGCATAAGCATTCTGAATTTCGGAAATTCGCTTTTCGTAATCCTTTGAAACTTTTTCTATTTCCAGCTGATGAACACGCCTTTCACTGTCCAGTGCCTGCTCCTGCTGGCGTGCTGCTTCCAGCTTTGCCGTATCATATTCATCCAGCTGCTTTTTGTATTCTGCAAGCTCTTTTTCTGCAAGATCCAGCTGAGGATCATAAACCTGGTTTACAAGTACAACAGCATTTTCATATTCTTCCTGGACCTGTGTCTTGCGCTTATCTGCATCACCCTTATCAAGGTTCAAGGAATCAATAAGAAAAAGATCGCTGTCACGTTTTTCTTCTGCCTTACGAAGAGCAATATCCTTATCCGAAATGATATTCATCTTATTTTTCATTGCGGTATCGTAATTTGCCTGAACCTTGGAAACAGAATCAAGAAGGTTTTTAATATTAAGTCCTTCAAATTCCTGAAGATTAACTGTTATATGTTCATTCTGTTTGTTAATTCCGGCGGTAATTCCCCAGGCTGCAAGAATAACAACAAGAATGCTTATAAAAAGCAGAAGGAATACAAACGGAGACTTATTCTTTTTTGTCTTTGCGTATTCTTTTTCCAGATCATAGGAATTTGTAGAATTTACAGTTTGAAGCCGGTTAAGCTCATCATTCAAAAAGAGAAGAACTTCCTTATGTCTCTGTTCTGCGTTAACAACGCTGCCTTTTCCCGAAGCTTTTGCTTTTATTTTGTTGTCATTGTCCATATTCCATTCCATCCTTCCGGTGCGCTCTTATTACCCATTCTTTCAAGGAAAACCTCTGTAAGCTCCGGCAACTCACAATTCTTAAACTGCTTGCGGGCTGTCTTCCAGTCGCCGTCATAATAGGCCTGAAGCCCAGTTTCAAAAATCTCGTATCTGGCAAGCAATTCCTTTTCCATTTCATTTGTATCAAACGGGAAGTAGATTTTCTTTCCCAAGGTTTTTCCTTTAACCTGAACTGTATCAATTTCGAAAAATTTAAACCTTACAGATTCCTTAAGAACCTCGTCCTTAATATATTCCGAAACAATTACCGGCAGATGATAAATACGGGTAAGTCCTTCAAGTCGCGAAGCTGAGTTTACATTATCTCCAATTACGGTATTTGCCATGTGTTCGTTAGAACCGATATTTCCGTAGAAAACGTTTCCTCCATCAATACCTACACCTACATCCAGAGAAACAGCCACAAAAATCTTTTCCTCGGATTCTGTGAGCTTGCGTTTCTTTTCAATTTCTTCACGACGCAGCTTCATGGTTTTTCTAAGGTCTGCAGTAGCATGAGTAATATCCCAGGCTGCCTGAATTGCATTATAGGATTTGCTGCGTTTTGAATCCAAGGTTCCATAAACAGCAAGAATTGCATCTCCAATAATTGATCCTACTACACCATAATTTTCGTGAACATTGTGTATTACGCGGTTATAGTGAACGTTGAGTACGTCAATAATGTCGTTGCCAAGCGTTTCTGTTCTGTAGGTAAAGCTTTTGATATCCGAAAAAAGCATTGCAAGCTCACGCTGGCTTCCTTCCAGACCAATTCCCTGATCTGTATAGGCCTTGGCTACTACATCCTTTGGTACAAATTTCTGGAAGGTTCCAAGCAGATTGTTTACCGAAGAAGACAGAGAGTTGAACGAGGCCGCAAGATAGGTAATATCATCATTTTTAGCATGAGACAAATCTATGAGTTCAAGATGTTTATGCTGCTGCATTTCGTAAAGATCTGTCGTAATTTTTTCTACCGGTCTGAATTCATAGCGTACAATAATCCAGCCGATTACAACAAAGGCAATAGTAAGAATAAAGATTATGAGCAGCGTATACAGATAAACATTTTTGGTATTTGCATCAAGGTCCGATCGTTTTTCTGCACGAATAAGATAATAGCCCCAGTCCGCCTGATACTTATATACTCCAAAATAGTCTCCATCCGTATTCTGAAAGTTTATTGAGCCTTCCTTTATATCATTTTTATAATTTTCGTTGAGTTGATTAAGTGTTGTTTCGTCGTAAAACTGTTCCCATTTAAGTCTTGCATTATTACAGGCAGAAAAAAGAATAGTACCGTTAGGCATTACACCTATTGCAACACTGTTTTTGTTAGAAAATCCTGATTTAGCTACCTGTCTGAGTGCTTCGAGTGATTCTTCCTTGTCATCAGAATAATTGTAAATCTGAAACTGGTTAGAAGCGTTTGTATAAAGCTCTTTAAGCTGCTCTACCATTATAGTGTTGTTCAGATTAATTATCTGTTTTTTCGAAAGCTGAATTGAAAGAAAGTTCGTAGCAAAATTCGAAAGCAGAATAATTGTAATAAAAATAATAAGAATCTTAAGTCCCAGCGGTATGATTCTGGTTTTTCCGACTTTTGAAAAAAGGCCTTTTTTAGCGGGCATCGGGCTCCTCCGTTTGCTCCATAGGGGATTTGTACTATGCTATATAATTGTAAATCAATTGAACAAATTTCGCAATCTTATTATTCTTATAATATGAAAAAAAATTATTTACCTGAGGAAAAAAAATCGGGCCATTCTATTGTCCGTTCAGGGCTTGTGCTTTCGCTCATGACCTTTGCTTCCAGAATCATGGGGCTCATACGAGAAATGACCAAGGCCTCTTTTTTAGGCACAGGCTTTTATTCAGACTGTTTTTCGGTTGCCTTTTTAATACCTAATCTTTTGAGAAAGCTTTTTGCAGAAGGCTCGGTTACGGTTGCCTTTGTCCCGACTTTTAAATCCTATCTTGAAAAAGGTAATGACGAACTGAACCGCAAAGATACTCAGGATTTTATAAACTCTACAGCAACCCTTGTTTCATTTTTGACCACCTGTATTGTCGTTATTGGAATTATAATTACTCCCCTGCTCATGCCTATTTTCTGTAAAAAACCCCTTGATACAGAAGCTGTAAATTATCTGGAACAGGTAAAATACTGGATGGCTCAGAAAGAAGAAATTACAATTCTGACCCGCATAATGTTTCCTTACCTCTTCTTTATTTCTGTTGCCGCACTTTTTCAGGGAATCTTAAACGGCTGTAAGATTTTTGCTCCGTCGGGCTTTACTCCGGTTTTGTTTAACGGAATTGTTGTTCTGGGAACCTACCTTCTGGCTCCTCATACAGCGAATCCCGCAAGAGCTATGGCAATTGGTACTGTTAGTGGAGGTTGTATCCAGGCAATATTCCAGTGGCCTTTTATAAGAAAAACCGGCTGGCACGTAAGACTTGTTTCTTTGAAAAAAACCTTTTCTAACCCCGGAACCCGCAAGGTAATTGCTCTTGTTATTCCAACAATTATTGGTATGGCGGCCTACCAGCTGAACGACGCCGTAAGCACCGCCATGGCTACCCGTGCCGGAGAAGGAATTTCTTCCAGTCTTGGTTTTAGTCTGCGCCTCCAGGAATTAATTCTGGGCATTTTTGCAGTTACAATCGGCACGGTAATTTTGCCTGATATGAGCGGACTTGCTGCCCAGGAAAAATGGGAAGACTTTAACAAAATGCTGCTGCAGGCAATAAAGATTATGATTGTAATTTCCATTCCGGTTACAGCTTACTCTCTTATTACCGGCCGCGAAATTATTACCCTTGTTTACAAAAACAATATGTTTGAT
>JAEEGL013139997.1_pt1 | contig 11837 bp, 7 predicted proteins | sample 9134231 | NCBI WGS metagenome assembly JAEEGL01 (sample SAMN16246548, study PRJNA631951) | gut metagenome | biome: gut microbiome; feature: rumen; material: fiber-attached | host: Bos | place: Iran: Karaj | collected 2018-10 | reverse complement strand
GCGTTCTCCCCCACCCGGCTCCGCCGGGAGCCCCCTCCCGGAGGGGGCCATAGTGTCGGCGTTTCGTATGTAGCGGTCATCTAGCACCCACCCCAAGACTGACCGAATACAGCCGTCTCGCGTCCTCCGGCTCCCGGCTTTGTGGGCGCGCGGGGAACGGGCCGCGGCGGGGGCGCCCGTTGCGTCCATCCACGGGTCTCCGTTTTCCACCTTCCCGGACACGTTTTTCACCGAAATCTATGCATTTCAAACAATGCATACAATACATTTGTTTACAATGAAAACATGCAGAGGATAAATTGAAAAGACTTCGGTGGATTCCACCTCGTTGCGAAGCGTCACAGGACGGCCCGACGAGCCGAGCCGCAAACGGCGTCGGACGGGAGTCCCGCAGGAAAGGGCTTGGGGGCGCGGAACTCGGAGGCGAGGGAGCTGCCGCGAAGCCCGAAGGGCGTCCGCCGGGATGCAGCGTGATGCCGACGTACGCGGAGGGCGCGGAGTAGCGAGGGTGTGTGGTATGCGCGTCGCCAAGCGGTATTGCGGCTCGCGGATGGATTCGGTAGAATTGCGAGCATGACACGAATACTCCGCTTTCTCGCATTGTCCGCTGTATTGTTTTCCATTCCGCTTGCGCTTCGCGGGCAGAAGGAGGCCATGGCCATTCCGGGTTCCGGGCCGAATCAGCCGGATCTGCCCGTGATGGGGACCCATACGACCTGGAAACTCCAGAAGAGCGAGACCGATTTCGTGGTCGAGCTTTCGGGTCTGTGCCTGTCCAAGGACGGCGACTTCCTCTGGGGCGTGGGCGACAACGGCAACCTCTACAAAATCCATTTCGACGGCACCTACGAGGCGCATTGGTCCTACGACGCCGACATGGAGGGCATCACCATCGACCCCGCCTCCGGCGATTTGTACATGGCCATTGAGCCCGACCGCGTCTACAAGCTGTCGGCTCCCTATGCCGCCAAAACCACCCTGTTCCATGTGGACGAGGCCGCCGAGATGGGCAATTCCGGCATCGAGGGCATCGCCTGGCACAGGGGAGGCCTCTACCTTGGAGCCCAGACCGGCGCGACCTTCTGGAAATTCTCCGTTTCCGGCGACAAGCTCCAGGAACGGCGCAGCCTGAGGGAAGTCGCCCCGACCCTCTCCGAAGTCGCCGACCTGTGCTACGACCCCGTGGCCGACCGCCTCTGGGTCATCGACTCCAACTCCAACAAGAACAGGCCCCAGTACCTGCCGTACACGCTGTACCTCTTCAACGGCGATGCCACGCAGCTTCTCGCGACCTATTCCATTGGCGATTTCGCAAACTGGAACCCCGAAACCGTCTGCGTGGACCGGGGCCACAACTGCATCTGGCTGGCGGACGATTGCGGCGACGACCATCCGTCGCTTCTGCACAAGGTCGAGTTCACCGGGCTGTGAGCCCACAAGGGTATTGCCCTCCCGCCCGAAAAACAGTATTCTGTGCGCGAATCCGATTGGAAAAGACATGCGATTCGCACTGCCGCCACCCTTGTTCCGGTTTCTGCCGGTTCTGCTTGCGACCCTGCCGCTTCTCGCGGGCGGGGCCGATGCTCTTTTCGTCGCGAAGCGCGCCATCGAGGACCGCCTTCCCGAGATGGCCGAGACCGCGGCCCGCTCCGTCTATGCCGACAAATCCCGTTCCGCCGAGGAGCGCGATGCGGCCCTCGACATCCTGTTCCAGTCGCTAGCGGACCAGCATGCCCCCGAGAGGATTCTGGAGACGCTTGAACCGGGCGGGCTCGACGGACCGCCCATTCCGGACGACGGCCGCACAGCGCTCTGGCGTTCCAGCGCCCTGCTGGAAGTGGGCCGAGCCGACGAAGCGCTCCAGATATTGCGCAAGGCGCTTCCGTTCGCCGCCGACGTGTATGCGGCCCGGATTCGGCGGCTCATTCCCCCGACCGTTCTCGCCACCGGCGACACCAACGCCGCCCTTAGGGCATACGCGGACCTGCGCGCCGTGCTGACCGACCGGGGCAGTCCGGATGTCGGCATGCCGACGCTGGAACGCGCCCGCATCTTCAACCGGCTCGGCCGTCCCGCGGACGCATTGGCGGAGCTTGATTCGTCCGATGCGCTGAGCCCGTCGTTCAATCCTGAGTCTCGGCCGACCAGTCTGCAGGCCGCGGCCCGTCTCGTGCGCGCGGATGCGCTGCTTCATAGCGACGTCCCGGCAGGCATGGCTTTGCTGGAGGCGATTGCGGCGGACGAGACCGAGGCCAACGCCCCCTATCGAGCGGACGCCTGCCTGCTTCTGGCGGAAACCGGTGTCGCGAGGGATGCGGAGTCAGCGCTCCAGTATGCGCAGAAGGCCGCGGAGCTCGCCTCCGGCACCGCCGCGGAGCTCGCCGCCTGGACCCTCATGGCGAAATGGCTCTACTCCCTGGGACGCCCGGCGGAAGCGCGTCCGTTCCTCGACCGCATTCTGGCCGACCGGCGGTTCACTCCGTCGGAGCGGACGGCGGTGGTTTTGGACTGCGCGTCCCTTCTTGCGTCCGACCCGCAGACCGCGCTGGCGCTCTACGACGAGCTTCTGCAGAACGGGAGCGGGCTCTACAACGACGATTCCGTTGCGGAGGCGCGGGCCCACTACGGGCGCGGCGAGTGCCTGCTGGCGCAGAAGCAGCCCGATGCCGCCGCGGTCGCGTTCCTCCGCGCCGAGGAGATAGCCGGGGATGCGGGCGACGCCACGCTGCGCGACCAGGCTCGCTTCCAGGCGGCGCAGGCCTACTGGGAGAGCCAGAACCTCGAAGAGGCGGCCCGGCTCTTCGGGGAAGTCGCGGGGGAGGGTGGCGTTCTGCCGGATTCGCAACGCGCGCGCGCCGCGCTGCGGCGGGCGCAGGTGCTGGAGCGTCTCGACCCGGACCGCTGCGAGGAGGCCTATAAAGAGCTGCTCAACACGTTCCCGAACGAGACGGAAGTCGTTCAGAGCGCGTGTCTCCGGTTCGCGGCGATGTCGCTGGAGAAGACGCCGCCGAACTACTCCGAGGCACATGGGCGCTACAAGACGGCGGCCGGCTATCCGGCCGTTGCCTCCAGTCCGCCGCTCTACTGCTCGGCGCTCATCGGCGCGGGCATCGCCGCGACGCACGGCTACGATTTCGACGAGGCGCTTGACGCCTTCACCGCGGCGGCAGAGACCGATGCGACCAATGCCGTCCAGGCGGCGTACCTGCGCATCGGCGCGCTGTACAACCTCGGGGACGAGGACTCTGCCACCAACGCATGTCTGGCGCTCATGAAGGAGCATGAGGAGTCGCCATGGGCGGGCCATGCGGCGCACTGGTTCGGCGTCTACCTCTACAACCGTCGCCAGTTCGCGGAGGCGGCAACCTATCTGCTGGACTACGTGAGGCTGTGTCCGGACGCCGACGACGTCCCGGACGTCAGGCTTGTCGCGGCCAACGCCCAGCTCAACGCGAAGGCGTATGAAGACGCGAAGAACACCGCGAAGGAGCTTGTCGAGAACCATCCGAATTCGCGGCTCGTCCCGGAGGCGCTTCTGCTGGAAGGGGAGGCGCAGCGCGCGATGATGCTCTATGCGGAGGCGCGGTTGCTGTTCCGCACTGTGTCGCAGACTTGGCCAGGCTCGCGCCATGCGACGCGCGCCCGGCGGCTGGAGGGTTCCTGCCTGTTCGCGCTCGGGGCGGAGGATCCGACACGGTACAAGGAGGCAATCGAGTGCTTCCAGTCGCTTCTCGACGGGCTGGATCCGCTGTCCTTCGAGGAGCGACTCGAGATCCAGTATCGCATCGGGCGATGCCGCGAGCGTCAGGACGATTTGCAGGGGGCTTTCAACGCGTACTATGACGGGGTGATTTGCATGTTCGACCAGCAGGTCCCCGTTGGCGACCCCGCCAGCGACGCGGCGGTCGCGTGGTATCAGGACGCGGTGTTCAACGCGGCCGACCTCGCCGATCGCCTGCCGTCCGCCAGTCCCGAGACCCCCAAACAGATTCTCCGGCGCATCATCGTCCGCAAGTACCCCTTGCAGAGCACTGCGGAAGAGCGCCTGCGTTCGTATCAACACTGATTCCAGAAGACCATGCCCGTTTCGAAACCATCAGCCAAAACCCCACGGAAGACCCCCGCCGCGAAGGAACCCGCTCCTGCGAAGACGGTCGCAAAACCAGCCGCGAAGAAACCGGCTGAGAAGAAGACTGCAAAGCCTGCCGTGAAAAAGCCGGCTGAGAAGAAGACTGCGAAGCCTGCCGTGAAAAAGGCGCCCGCGACGAAGGCACCCGCGACGAAGGAAACTGCGACGAAGGAAACTGCGACGAAGCCTGCCGCGAAGAAACCGACCGCCCCGACGGTATCGAAAGCGTCTCAGACGGCGGCCTCTTCGGCGAAAGTCTGGCGCATCAAGGTGCTTTGCGTGGCAGGGCCGTACTGGGACGCGGACGGACCCGATATCTGCCTGCGCACCATCGACCTCCTCGACAACAGCTCGCTCTACGACCTGCATGCGGCGATTCTCGAATCCGTGCATTTCGAGGAGCACGACGAGTCCGTCTTCACCTTCTTCACGGCCGCGAACTTCCGCGGTCGCCGCACGTATCTGGGCGACGGCAGGCCGCTCACGCCGGATACCGACATCGAGGCGTTCGAAGACATCCCGCTGGCCACGGCCCTGCCGGCCGACCCCAAGCAGTTCCTCTTCTACGTCTTCGACGCGGACGATCCCTGGGTGTTCCTCGTCGGACGCGAGCCGACGACGCGTCCCCCGTCGCCGCACGAGTTCTACCCCTTCGTCCGCGACGAGCTCAACAACGGGCCGGATCCCGTCCAGAACGGCGACGGGCTCGACGACTTCGCCGATGCCGACGAGGGGGCGGAGTTCGGCGAGCTTCGCCGCGACTTCCGGCGCCACCGCCGCGAGCGGGAGGAGTCGGGGCTTGACGACTACGACGACGATTCCGACGGATTCGGCTTCTCCGGCGGCTTTCCGCCCGACGACGGGTTCTTCTCCGGCGACGATGGCGACGGCTCGTATTTCGACGACCCTTCGGACGACGACGGAGACGACGGGGACGACTGGTAGCCCCGGGAAAGGACGATGCCGATGAGAATCACAGGTGGCGAACTTCGCGGACGCCGGCTCAAGGTCCCCTCCGCCGGCCATGTGCGGCCGACGCAGGATGCCGTGCGCGAGGCGCTTTTCTCGATTCTCGCCCCGGACATCGGCGATGCCCGATTCCTCGACCTCTACGCGGGCTCCGGCGCCGTGGGAATCGAAGCCTGGAGCCGCGGTGCGGCCGAGGTGACGTGGGTCGAGGCGAATCCCGGCGTCGGCCGGGTTCTCGCCGACAACGTCAGGACGCTTTGCGGCGAAGGGCAGGGGACCATCGTCCACGAGGACGTGCTCCGGTGGATCGGGCGAGCGCGCCCCGACGACAGGCCATACGACATCGTCTACGCCGATCCACCCTACGGGGACGCCGAAAACGCCGACCCGATCGAGGCGGTGCTCGCGGCGCTTGCGGCCTCCCCGCTCGTGGCGGAGGGCGGGCTTTTCATCGCGGAGCAGCGGACCGGCCTCCCGATGCCAAAGTCCCCGGGCTGGGCCCGCATCAAGGACCGCCGCTACGGCCACACCCGCATCGCCATCTTCCGGCGCAACGCCGTCTCGGACCTTGCGGCCGACACCGCCGCGCACACTTCAGCACTCACCCCGCTTCCACCCATGAAAACGATACTCTTTCTCCCCGACGGCATGGCCGACGAACCTCTTGCGGAACTGGGCGGCAGGACGCCGCTGCAGGCGGCGCACACGCCCGCCATGGACACCATCGCGCGGCGCGGCCGCTCCGGCACGCTCCTGACCCTTCCCAAGGACTTCCCCACGTCCAGCGACGTGGCCAACATGTCGGTGCTCGGCTGCGACCTCGCCTCCGAATACTGCGGGCGCGGCGTACTCGAGGCCTATTCCCAGGGAATCGCGCTCGGTCCGGAGGACATCGCCTTCCGCTGCAACCTCGTCTCCATCGCCGACGACGGAACGCTGGCCGATTCCGCAGGCGGGCACATCGCGCAGGCCGACGCCGAGGCGCTCATCGCCGAACTCAACGCGGCGCTGGCCTCGGACCGCATCCGCTTCCATCCGGGCGTGAGCTACCGCAACCTCCTCATTCTGCACGGCGCGGAGTTCTCGCCGGACGTCCACTGCGAGAAGCCCGACGACAACCCCGGGAACCCCATCGCCGAGCACCTCCCCGTCTCGACGTCGCCGGCCGGCGAGCACACGCTCGCCACCATCCTCGACCTCGCCGAGCGCGCGCACGAGGTCCTCGCCGCCTCGCCCGTCAACGCCCGCATCGCCGCCGCCGGCGGTCTGCCCGCCAACGGCATCTGGCTCTGGAGCCAGGGCCGGGCCGGCGCCATGCGGAGCCTTGCCGACAGGCTTGGAATCAGCGGCGCCATCATCTCCGCCGTCGATGTCATCAAGGGGCTGGGACGTTCGCTCGGGATGGACGTCGTGGACGTCCCCGGCGCCACCGGCTACATCGACACCTCCTACGAAGGCAAGGCCGATGCCGCCATCGCCGCGATCCAGACGCACGATTTCGTCTACGTCCACGTCGAGGCAACCGACGAGGTCTCCCACGCGGGCGACCTCCAGCTCAAGATCCGCACCATCGAGGACGTGGACCATCGGCTCGTGCAGCGCGTCATGGACGCCTGCGGGCGGGACGTTCGCTACGTCGTCCTGCCGGACCACCCGGTTCCGGTGAAGATGCGCCGCCACACGCGCGTCCCCGTACCCGTGGCCGTCTGCGGCCCCGGCGTCGCGGCCGACAACGTGCAGACCTACGACGAGCTCGCGGCCCCGTGCGGGGCGCTGGGCGCGCTCTTCGGGCCGGAGCTCATGGAGTACCTGTTTCTCGGGAAAGAGCCGGGGGAGGGGTTTGAAATGCCGGGGTGACCGGCATTTCAAAGTCCGAAGTCCGAAAGTCCGAAGTCCGAAGTCCGAAGTCCGAAAGTCCAGAGTCCGAAGTCCGAAAGTCCGAAGTCCGAAAGTCCAGAGTCCGAAGTCCGAAAGTCCGAAGTCCGAAGTCCGAAAGTCCGAAGTCCGAAAGTCCGGAGTCCGAAAGTCCGAAGTCCGGAGTCCAAAGTCCGGAGTCCGAAGTCCGAAAGTCCGAAGATGAAATGAAAGAGACGATACCGTTTCCGAAAACGATCAGTGAGGCGTGGCGGCAGTTCACGGGCGATGGCGCAAGCGCGCACCCGTTCGTGCAGTTCGTGAAGTACGGCTTCGTGGGCGGACTCGCGACGGCAGTGAACGTCGTGGCGGTGTTCCTCTTCTGCTGGAAGGTCTTCCACTGCATCACGCCGGACGATCCGTTCGTTCGGCTGTTCGGGCTGGAGGCGGCGCCGGTCGACGAGGCCGCGCGCGCGCGGCTCACGAACTGGGCCTACGTCTGCGCATTCCCCATCGCGAACACCTTCTGCTACATCCTGAACCGGATGTTTGTCTTCGTTCCGGGCAGGCACAGCGCGCTGCGCGAGTTCATCGAGTTCTTCGCGGCTAGCGGCATCGCGCTCGGCGCAGGCATGGCCGTCTCGTGGATTCTCATTCACGCGTTCGGTGCGTGGACGTCCATCGGCATCCTCGCGAACCTCGTTTCGTCGGTTCTGATCAACTACGCGCTACGCAAGTTCGTCGTCTTCAAGGGGTAGGTTGCCGGAGAAACGCGGATAGCAGCTGGACCATGCGTCCGGTGCTGACGCGGGCGGTTTCGACGACGTCCTCGTGCGTCAGGGCGGCGGAGGCGAGACCGGCGGCCATGTTGCTGACGAGGCTGAGGGCGGCGACCTCGATGCCGCAGGCGCTGGCGACGATGGCTTCCGGGACGGTGGACATGCCGACGAGATCCGCGCCGAGGAGCCCGTACGCGCGCACTTCGGAGGGGGTTTCGAAGGTGGGGCCGCAGCTGAAGGCGTAGACGCCTTCGCGGAGGGGGACGCCGGCGGTTTTCGCGGCGGCGCGCAGGTCGGCGCGGAACGACTCTGTGTAGACGTGCGACTGGTCGGGAAAGCGCGGGCCGAAGAGCGGGTTGTGGGGGCCGAGAAGGGGGTTGAGGTAGTTCAGGCGCAGGTGGTCGCGGACGAGGACGATGTCGCCGGGCCGGTAGACGGGGTTGATGCCGCCGGCGGCGTTGGTGAGCAGCAGGCGCGGGATGCCGAGGCGGCGGCAGAAGTCGGCCGGGAAGACGGCGGGCTCCCACTTCTCGCATTCGTACCAGTGGCGGCGGCCGCAGAAGGCGAGGCCGAGGCGCGGGGCGGCGGAGCACCCCGCGGCAGGACTCCTATCGTCGGCGGGAAGCTTGAAGAGGACGATCCGGCCGTCGTGGCCGGGGACGGCGGCCTTGCCCAGGCCGGGGAGCGATTCGTAGGAGCATTCGGCGAGGACGCGGAGGTCGTCGAGAGCGCGGTTCCAGCCGGAGCCGAGGATCAGGGCGCAGACGGGGCGGGAGTTGCGGATTTCGGCCGGAAGGGCCGCGAAGAGGGAGTCAAGAAAGACGATGTCAAGCATGGCGGGGTGGGGTTAGAGGTCGATGGACTGGGTGCCTTCGGAGAGGGCGAGGGTGCGTCCCTTCCAGACGAAGACGCCGGAGAGCCCCGGCGGAAGGGAGACTGTGCCGCGGACGGAATCGCCGTCGAAGCGCAGTTCGGACTTGACGGTGCCGGCGGGCGTGGGGGTCTTCGCGCGAATCCAGCGGAGGCCGCCGGGGCAGGGGGCGATGCGGACGGAGCGGAAGAACGGCTCGTTCGGGCGGAGGCCGAGGACGCCGGAGTGGAGGTGGTGGAGCGGGTGCGAGCCCCAGGCGTGGCAGTCGGAGCGCGCATCGAGCAGGCCGTTCTTGCCGCCGTCCGGAGCCTCCAGCGGCGTGCGGAGACCCATCGCGACGTACTTCCGCCAGAGGTTCAGGCGCTTCAGGAAGAGGTCCGCGCGGCCGAAGCGCAGGTAGGTCTCGAAGAGGTAGTGCGAGAAGTAGACGGTGCAGCGCGAGAGGTCGGGATCCTCCAGCAGACCCTTCAAGGCGCGGTCGCTGCGGTCGCCGTCGAGAATGCCGGAAAGAAGGGCCAGACACTGGGCGTGCTCGCTGAAGCGAGTCTTCGCGGCGTTGTCCGCGACGAGCCCCCGCTCCTCGCACCAGAAGGCGTCGAGGATGGCCTTGGCAAGGTCGTGGGCGAGGGCGTTCCAGTGCGCGGACATGCCGCCTTCGGCAAAGACCTCCTCAATGGCGGCGGCGGATTGCAGGGCGAGGAGGTAGAAGAGGTTGTTGAGCGCGGAGACGCCCTGGCCTGCCGCGCCGTCCGGGGCGATGCCGACGGGCCATTCCGGCACCCAGTCCATGAATGACCAGCCGGGGAGGTCTTCAAGAAGGCCGTTTGCGTTGCGGTAGAGGGAAAGCCCGTGGAGCGTGTGGCGCATGCCGGGAAGCCGCGCGAGGAGCCAGTCCGTGCCGCCGTGCCAGTCAAGGTAGTCCCGGAGCATGAGCGGCCAGATCATCGTGTAGGTGGCAGAGTCCTGCGTCCCGCGGGTGGGGAAGTTCATGCCGACCATGCCGTCGTCGCGGCGCGAGAGGTCGAAGAGCTGGAGCGCATGGCGAACGAGGCGGTCGTCGCGGGTGACGGCGGCGACGACGAGCAGCTGGACGCGGGTGTCGCCGGGGTACATCTGCTGCTCGTAGTAGGGGCAGTCGAAGAACATCTCGTGCGAGCACATTTGGAGTCCGCGCAGGCAGATTCGCTGCACGGCCTCGAGCGACGGGTCGTCGCACTGGAATTCGGACTCCGGCTCCATCGGGTAGCGGGATTCCGCGATAAGGAGGCGGTCGAGGACAAGCGGTTCGGCGGCGGTTTCGACCTCGATGCGGCACCAGCGCCCCGCGCGCCACCACGGCGTGGTGAAGGAGGCGCTTGACCGACCATCGGGAAGGAAGGTGTCGGTGAAGCCACGGAACGTCTTGCCCTCGAACTCGTCGCGGTGGCCCTTCGAGCCGTCGGGCCGGAAGAGGGTCTCGGCCCATCCCCATCGGATGCGCGAGCCGGCGCCTCCGGAGACGGCAAGTTCGGGGTAGGCGCAGTAGTAGTCGCCCAGGTCCCAGAGAAACTCGGCGCGGGTGTTGGCGGGGACGGCGATGGGGGCCGCGAGGTCCGGGATGGGACCGGGTGCGCCGTTCCAGAGGGCGCTGCGGAGGGTTCCGGGGACCTTGCGCTCGTGCAGCTGGTCGGGGAGTGTGGTGGGGAAGAGCATCCAGCCATGTGTTCGGATGCCGTAGCGGGAGTCCTGGACCGGACCGCGGACGACGACCGCAGGGGCGTAGGCGTCGTCGGCAGGCTGCTCGTAGGGGAACGAGGTGCCAGACGAGACAGATTGGTCGCCAACGCCGAATGTGCCGGCACCCTCGTGGTCGGTCAAGCGGGTGGAGGAGAGCGGTGCGACCTGCCACTCGGCCTTTCCGGTAGTGAGAAGGGCGTCGTAGGCGCCCTCGGCCTTGAGGATGAAGCCGCCGCGCAGGGTGAGCTGCGCGAGGGGGGCGTGGTCGCCGAGCTGGCAGACCACCGCCTCCAGCAGATGGGATCCGGGCGCGAGCTGGATTTCGTACGACTGGTAGAGCCAGTGCTCGGGGGTGCTGCGGTGGGGGCCGCGGGAGAAGTCGACTCCGTCGAGAAGCAGGATGTGGCGCTCGTCGGAGCTTACGTCGATGCGGAGCGGCTCGCCGGGAATCGCGTCGAACGCGCGGCGGAAGCGCAGGTAGGTGCCGCCCGGAGCGGCCGTCGCGGGAAGGCCGGGCGCCCATATCCAGGACGCGGTGTCGATGGGCTGGAGAACCTTCTGGTTGGTGTCGCCGCGCTGGTAGCGCTCGGAGCGGAATATCTGCTGGACTATCGGAGGGTTCTGCATGGGGTGGCCTCCTATGGCGCGGCCTTGCGACGGATTCGCGCGAGAGCATCGGTGTAGTCGGCGGTGAGGAACTGGCCGTCGCGGTAGAGTTCGCGGCCGGCGACGACGGTGAGGCGGTTTTCGGCGCCGCTGGCGGCGTAGACGAGGTTGGAGACGATGTTGTGGACGGGCTGGAGATTGGGCCAGGAGAGGTCGAGCGCGATGAAGTCGGCCTGCTTGCCGGGCTCCAGGGCGCCGATGCGCGGCTCGTGGAGGGCGGCGGCGCCGCCGAGGGTGGCCATGTCGAGGGCCTGCTGGGCGGGGACCTGGAGCGGGTCGGCGCGGAAGCCCTTCTGGAGGAGGGCGGCGAGGTAGGTCTCGCGGAACATGTTCTGCGCGTTGTTGGAGGCGGGGCCGTCGGTGCCGATGGAGACCGGGATGCCGCGGGCGGCCATGGCGGCGAGCGGGGCGAAGCCGGAGGAGAGCTTCATGTTGGAGGCCGGGTTGTGGACGATGGCGCAGCCGCATTCGGCGGCGATGGCGAGGTCCTCGTCGTCGACGTCGACCATGTGGAAGAGGGTGGTGTCGGGGCGGAGCAAGCCGATGTCGCGGCAGTAGGCGAGGGGGCGCTTGCCGTGCTCGCGGAGGCAGCCCTCGGTTTCGGTGCGGGTCTCGGACATGTGGATGCCGAGGGGGATCCCGAGCTCGTCGGCGAAGTCGCGGCAGCGGCGCAGGAGGGCGGGGTTGGTGGTGTAGACGGCGTGGGGGTTGATGGCCGCGTGGAGGGTCGGGTGGTCGGCGTAGCGGGCGGCGGTGTCGCGGACCTTGGCGAAGATGTTGTCGAGGGTGGCGCCGTTGATGGCGGGGACGAACTGCGTGAGGCTCTCGCCGAGGAGCGCGCGGATGCCGACCT
>JAEEGL011206219.1_pt1 | contig 11837 bp, 10 predicted proteins | sample 9134231 | NCBI WGS metagenome assembly JAEEGL01 (sample SAMN16246548, study PRJNA631951) | gut metagenome | biome: gut microbiome; feature: rumen; material: fiber-attached | host: Bos | place: Iran: Karaj | collected 2018-10 | reverse complement strand
GCTTCTCAAGTTGTAAGGTAGTCCTTCGGCAATATGGATGGCGCGAGAGAAGGTTTGGGGCTTCACCCTGGGCTTGTCGTAGTAGTAAAAATTCCACTCGTTGGTGAACTTCCTTCTTAGGCCAAATTCTGTTGTGAGTTTAGCTGAATCGACGGGCTTGCTGTTCATCTTGAAGACGGAGAAATCGGGATAGACGCTGATGTCGCGGATACGGTATTTCTTGTAGGCCAAATCACTCTTTTTCAGCCGCATGGTGATGCCCAAAGTATGATTCATGAAGTTGCTGTCCACTTCGAAGTAAATGTGGTCGCGGTTGAAATAGTAATAGCCTGAGTTTTTCAGCCTTTCGGTAATGATCTCACGTTGTTCGTCCAAGGAATAGGCGTTGTAGATGTCGTTTACATGGAGCGGAAAATTTGTGCTGTCACGCATGATGTAAGTCCTCACCAAGCTGTCTTCAATGACATAGTCGATGTCCTTGACACGATAGGGCTTCGTGGGATAGATGTGATAGGTGACCCTGGCTTTTTTGCTTTTCTCTTTCATTTTTACCTCATGGGTTACCTTCGAGTTGAAATATCCTACATTGTCGAGGTAGCGCATCATTTGGGTCGCTGAGTTGTTGGCCTCCGACTTCTCATAATAGACGGGCTGTTTGCCAAAGTTCTTGTTCAACCATTTCCATATAGGGCTTTTGGGATGGCGTTCCCATTCGTAGTATATCCAGGTGGGGATGTTGGTGCGTATAGCGCTTTTGTATGGTTTTAATGAGATGTATTTCGAAACGTCAGACTTGTTGATTTCAGTACCCTTTTCCTCAATGACGACCTTGTTGCTTTTTACCAGATATTTCCCTTCTGGGACAAAACGGCGTAAGGTACATGACGACAGCATGGTTGCCGCAAGCATGACAAGAATAATATGGAACCATTTGCCTTTCACAAGGAAGTTGGATTTTCGACAAAGGTAAGGATTATTTCTTTACACCACCTCGGCAACAGTGAAATTGCTGCCACCGATGAATACCACGTCACCGAAATGCGCATTGTTGACAGCAGAACGGTAGGCGTGACTTACGCTTTCAAACACCCGTCCGCGCAGGCCGAGGTCAAAGGCTTTCTGCGCTAAGATGTTGGCGTCCAATCCTCTGGGGATGTCGGCTTTACAGAAATAATACTCGGCGCTATGGGGAAGAAGCTGCAATACACTGTCAATGTCCTTGTCGTTGACCATGCCAAGGACGAAATGCAGCTTATTATATTGCATCTCAGCTAGTTGCAGCACCACTTCCTTAATACCGGCAACATTGTGCCCCGTGTCGGCGATGGTCAGCGGATCTTGGCAAAGGATTTGCCAGCGTCCCATGAGGTGCGTGTTGCGAATCACCTTGGCGATGCCGTCACGGATGATGTCTTCCGAGAGATTGAATTTTTCGCGAAGCAAGTCAAGGGCACACATCACGGTGGCGAGGTTTTTCTGCTGGTAGTTGCCCATCAGCGGGATTTCGAGGGCTTCCATGTAAAGCTCGCTGTTTTTCCAAACATCGTATTTTTGCACTTGGTTGGATTCGATATGGATTTTGTCGCAGTCGAAAATCTGGTCGGCGAAAAGGATGGGACTGTTGCATTCCTGCGCCTTGTCGATGAAGACCTGCTGGGTTTCAGGGTGAGTCTCGCCAATGACGACGGGGATACTTGGCTTGATGATGCCCGCTTTTTCGTAGGCGATTTTGGCCCTTGTGTCACCCAAAAACTTCATGTGGTCAAAGTCGATGTTGGTGATGACACTCAGCTCGGGCGTGATGAGGTTGGTGGAGTCCAAACGGCCGCCCATACCCACCTCGACGATGGCGATGTCGATTTTTTCCTTTGAGAAATAGTCGAAAGCCATGCCCACGGTCATCTCGAAGAAGGAGAGTTCCATCGCCTCGAACTTGTCTTTGTATGTCTCGATGAATTGCACCACGTTCTCCTCAGGAATCATCTCGCCGTTGATGCGGATGCGCTCGCGGAAGTCGCGCAGGTGGGGCGAGGTGTAAAGACCAGTCTTGTATCCCGCTTCCTGAAACACGGAAGCGAGCATGTGCGAGACGGAGCCTTTGCCGTTGGTGCCAGCCACATGCACCGACTTGAAGTCGTTTTGTGGGTTGTTGAGGAGGTTGAGGAGTTGGATGGTGTTGTTCAGGTCGGCCTTGTAGGCGGCAGCTCCGATGCGCTGGTACATCGGCAGCTTGTTGAACATCCAGTCGAGAGTCTCGGTATAATTCATAGGCGATGATAATAATAGGAATACTATTCTTACCGTCATTGCCGGCCTGACCCGCAATCTCCCATGTGAAAGGATGTTATCTTCGCGCTTGGGAGATGGCGGATGTTCCTCCGCCATGACGGTAAAAGGGTTATGGAAATATATCCCGGCTTAGTGACATTTATTTGTTGATGACAAAAGTGTAAGTGATGGTGCCTTTTTGCTCATCAGGAGCATTGGGGTCGGCGGCGAAGGTCGAGCGCAAGGCTGCTTGTATGGCTTTCTGACGCATTTCGGAGTTGATGATGGTGGTGCCTTTTTGCTTGATTTCAGCGCGTGTCACCTTGCCTGCGGGATTCACCAATATCTCTACCACGACGATGCCTTCTTCGCTGAAATCGTCATTGGGACGATGAAGGCTTTTGGCACCGCGACCGCCGAGGTCATAGCCCGCGCCGTTGCCTCTTCCGCCGTTGCCTTCGTATTGTCTGACACCTGCCAAACCATTCGGGTTGCCTTGGTCGCCAGGTTGTCCTGTGATGCCTTCCGAACCGCCAGCTTGTGGGTTGTTGCTGCCACGATAGATGGCCTTGTTGTTGACGGTAGGTTTGGGCTGCTCTGCGGGTTTCTCTTGTTTGGGCTTGGTGTTTTTGGGCTTCTCAATGGCAGGGGCCTCTTCATCGTTTTGCGTGACGATATCTTCCTTGTTGTTGTTTTTTTGTTGCTGAGGTTGTGCGGCTTGTGGAATGGCAGGCTTCTCGGGTTGAATGTTGCCCATGCCTTGGTTCATCATGCCCAAGTCGACCTCAACGCCTTCCTCCCCAGGCAACGGGAGCGGCGTCCTGAAGGCCATTAGGAACAAGACAAGCACAATCAAGGCATGGACGATGATGGTCCCTGCTACAGCTATGCCTTTGTCTTTCTTTTCTTTGCTTTCCATGATGCCTATTTTTTTGGTGCGGTGGCCAAGATGACCTTATGGTTGTTGCCAGTGGCGTTGTTGATGTCGTTGACGGCATCAATAACATTCACAATATATTGCACAGGAACGCTCTTGTCCGAACGCAGCACTACAGTTGCTTGGTTGTCGTTGCCGATGCTGGCGTTGATGAGGTCGGTGAGTTGGGTCTCGTCGGCGGGCGATTCATTCACGAAATACTGGTACTGCTCGTTGACATAGACCGTGACAGTCTGTTTGGCCATGGTCTTGCTGTTGCTTGATGGCAGCATGAGCTTAATGGCGTTTGGGGCGACCAAAGTCGAAGTCAGCATGAAGAAAATCAGCAGCAGGAACACCAAATCCGACATGGATGAGGAGTTGAAAGTGGGTTCGACCTTATTTCTTGATTTAATGGCCATAATGTGCTGGTTTTATGCGGGTTCGTTCAAGACATCCATAAACTCGGTAGCCTTGGCTTCAAGCAGGTTGACGACCTTCTGGATCTTGGTTGAGAGGATGGCGTGGAAGAAATAGGCAACGATACCGACAATCAAACCGCCGACGGTGGTTACCATGGCTGTATAGATGCCGTTTGATAAGGTGGTAATGTCGAGGTTGTTGCCTGCCATCGACATATCGTAAAAGGCGCGAATCATGCCTATCACAGTACCCAAGAAACCGATCATCGGGGCAGCACTGGCAATCATGGCGAGGATGTTGACACCGCGTTCCAGCTGCGCCACTTCGATGTTACCCTCATTCTCGATGGCCGAGTTGATGTCGCCCAAAGGACGGCCGATGCGCGACAAACCCTTTTCGATCATCCTGGAGATAGGGGTGGAGTTGCCACGGCACAAGGCTTTTGCGGAGTCAAGTTTGCCGTCTTTCATGTATTCACGGATGCGGTCCATGAAGCTGGCATCGTATTTCGTGGCACGCGTAACGACAATGTAGCGTTCGATGAAAATGTATACCGCAATGATGGACAAAACGGCCAATACAATCATAATCCAACCACCTTTGGTGGCAAGTTCAAAAGCTGAAAGTTTTTCTGTTTGTGTTACGGTTTCTGCTGCGGCTGTTCCCAAATCATTGACAGCCTCTTGGATTTGCAAAAGATTCATATTTTGTTTAATTGTTGATCTGTTGAATTGTTTAATTGTTGATTGTCGTAGAGACGTGGTGCGCCATGTCTCTACATAATAACAAAAATCATCGTGTTTTATTGCCTTATCGCATGTCTATCACATCCACGTTAGGGTGTTTTTTCGTATCGAAGGTGAAGAATTTGTCATCCAAATTTTGGTCGAATTTCATCTCGTCTATGGTGAGAATCAGTTTTGTGTCGTCTTCCATGTATACATCCATACTGCTGATTGCCAATTTGTTGGGATTGGCGCGTAAGGTAATGCGTCGATATTGCCCTATTGGGCTGGCCAGCTCAATGGTGGCATTGCCTTTCGCATCCATGCCCGTGAGGGTGGCGGCATAGTTTTCGTCCAGCGAGGTTAGGAGCTTCAATGGTGTGTTGTCCTCGCCTTCGGTGGCATTGCTGACCATGACTTCTTCTTCGTCAACGAGGTAGGTCCAGATGGTTTTGCCGTCCGAAATGATTTGTTGTTCGACCATTTCCACCTTGTAGGCCTCGCCTTGCAGCCAAGCCTTGCCTTGCTGGGCATCGGTGCTGAGTCCTTCAGTACCGATTTGGTACTTGTAGTCCAATTCCACATTCTTGTGGCTCTTCATCTGGTTGACCATGAGGCGGATGAGTGCCTCAGCGTTGTTTTGTGCGGTAACAGCCTGTGTAACAAACAATAAAAACAAGCAGGCGATGATGTTTCGAGTTTTCATTTTCAATATCCGTTGTCTGTATTGTAGATGTCCCGCAAAATCTGTTCCAAAGCTGCTTCTGAGGTCACTTTCACCTCGCGTGACTTGCTGCCGGAGAATGGGCCTACGATGCCTGCGGCCTCCAGTTGGTCGATGATACGGCCGGCACGGTTGTAGCCGAGTTTCAGTTTGCGCTGGATCATCGAAGTGGAGCCTTGTTGGGTCTGCACCACGATACGGGCGGCTTCCTCAAAGAGGCTGTCGCGCTCGCCTTCGTCGTCTATGTCAACGCTTTCACCTTCTTCTTCAGGTACCTCAGGCAGCATGAACGGCTCGGCGAAGCCACGTTGCTCGCCGATGAACTTGGTGACGGTTTCCACTTCGGGCGTGTCGATGAAGGCGCATTGCAGACGCACCAGGTCGTTGCCTGTGGAGAGCAGCATGTCGCCGCGACCGATAAGTTGGTTGGCACCGCTTTGGTCGAGGATGGTCTTCGAGTCGACTTGTGAGATGACACGGAAGGCGATACGTGCCGGGAAGTTCGCCTTGATGGAACCTGTGATGATGTTGACAGAAGGACGCTGTGTGGCGATGATGAGGTGGATGCCGATGGCACGCGCCAACTGGGCGATACGGGCAATGGGGGCTTCCACTTCACGGCCCGCCGTCATGATGAGGTCGGCGAATTCATCGACAATCAGCACAATATAAGGCAGATAACGGTGTCCCTCTGTAGGCAACAGTTTGCGCGCCTTGAACTTATCGTTGTATTCGATGATGTTGCGGCACTCGGCGGCTTTCAGCAGGTCGTAACGCTGGTCCATCTCGATGCACAAGCTGTTGAGTGTGCGCACCACTTGTTTCACATCGGTGATGATAGCGTCCTCTGAATCAGGCAACTTGGCCAGATAATGTTTTTCAATGCGTTTGTAAAGCGTAAGCTCCACCTTCTTCGGGTCGACCATGACGAATTTCAGCTCCGAAGGATGCTTGCTGTAAAGCAACGAGGCGATGATGGCGTTCAGGCCAACTGACTTACCTTGTCCTGTGGCACCTGCCATGAGGATGTGTGGACTCTTGGCGAGGTCGAAGACGTAGGTCTCGTTCGAGATGGTCTTGCCAATAGCGCAAGGTAGGGCGTATTTCGAGTTCTGGAATTTCTCCGAAGCCAGCACGCTGCGCATGGAGACCGTTTCGGGCTTGCTGTTCGGCACCTCAATGCCAATGGTGCCCTTGCCTGGGATGGGTGCGATGATACGGATGCCCAAAGCGGCCAAACTCAAAGCGATGTCGTCTTCCAGGTTCTTGATTTTCGAGATACGTATACCAGCGGCAGGAACGATTTCGTATAAAGTCACCGTAGGGCCAATGGTGGCCTTGATTTTGTCGATGGCAATGCCATAGTTGCCCAAGGTCTCTACAATCTTGTTCTTGTTGGCCTCCAGCTCTTCATTGTTGATTTCGCCTTTTTGCCCACCATAGTCGTTGAGCATGTCGAGAGTCGGAAACTTGTAATCGCGAAGCTCATAGCGGGGGTCAAAAGGCGTGTCCAAGGTGTGGTGTTCCATGTTTTTGGGCTTTTCCACGACCTCTTCCTTGGGCGTTTCTTCTATGACCAGCTCGACATCCTTGTCGTCTTTCTTCTCTGCGACAGCATCTTGAACTTTAGCATCGTCAGTAGTTGTTACAACAGGGTCAAGCGTAATGGCTGTTTCTTCGCTGTCTGTGGGCTTTGTGAAGACATTCTCTTTCTTTTCCTTGTTATCTTCGGGGCTGACGATTTCAAATGAAGGGTCCTTGGTGAACGAGGTGACGGGAGGAAGATGGTCTTCTTCATCCTCTTCATGCTTATTGTCGTTGTTGTCTATGGTATCAGGGCCTTCGTTTATAATGTTTTCTCTATTATTTACACTGTTCTCCCCGTATTGTTCCTTGATGCGTTGCTCGGCGATTATGGCAGCCTGATGGCGGCGTTCGTCTTCGCGCTTTTCACGCAACTCCTTGAAATAGTTGAGCGTAAGGTTGAATTGATATACCGCAAAGACCAAAAACAGGAAAATGAGAATGAGCATGACACCAATCCAGCCTAGGTAGTTTTGCAGTACAGTGTTGAGCCAAAGACCTACGGCACCACCTAAGACGGCGCATGACGAGAGGCCCACTTGAGGGCTGGAGAGGAACCCGAAGAACAATGGCATCCAAACAAGACACAACAACGCATATTTCCAAATGCTCCACATCTTGATTTGGGCCGCATCGGTCAATCGTAAACAGATGATTGTCAGTAGATAAACAAAGAAGAAAGCACCGATGCCGAACGACTCCTTAATGAGCGTTTGACCGAGGAACACGCCTACACTGCCTTTCAGGCTGTCAACATTTTCCTTTTGGTTGAGAATCTTTTCTCCCACGCCAATCTCTTGATAGTGACCGCTGAAAAAGTTCACCAAATACGAAATCAAGGCGATGCCCAGGAACACGGCAAGGCAGATGAACAGAATGCCGATGATTCGCGTCACACGACCGTCGGTTTCCTTTTTTTCTTGGCCTTTCTGAGGCTTGGAGTCCTTGTTTTTAGGGGCTTTGTCGCTCTTTTTAGGTTTCTCCTCTTTTTTCTTCTCTTCAGTTATGATGGGTTGTTCCTCCTGCAACTCGGCCTCGGGTAAGGCTTTCTGCTTGAAGGTGTTTTCTTTACGGTTGTTTCCTGCTGCCATTTTCAATCTTTTGTTATAACTTGCAAAAATAAAGAAAAATGTTGGTATGTTTATGGGTTTGAGGACGATTTTGGGCAAAAAAATAGGCTGCCTGAAATGGCAGCCTGAATTTTTTGTTTTTGTGTCTACTTCGGAATCCTAAACATCCTCTTCCAGCGGATGCCGCCATTCTCCTTATCCCTTGACAGCCAGATGAGCACGGGCTTGCCAACGATATGGTTCTCGGGAACGTAACCCCAATAACGCGAGTCGGCGGAGTTGTGGCGGTTGTCGCCCATCATCCAGTAGTAGTCCATCTCAAAGGTGTAGCTGTCTGCCTGTTGCTCGTCGATGAAGATTTTGTCTCCAATCACCTTTATGTTGTGCAACTCGTATGCGTGAATGACTCGCTCATACAGTGGCAAAGTGTTGACATCCAGCTTCACAGTTTCCCCTTTCTTCGGAATATATATAGGTCCGAAGTTGTCCACATTCCATGGATAGAGGTCGGGACGGTTGGGGAAGAGGTTCGTGTTGAGGCCTTGTCCCGGGGCCTGGATGTTGCGCATCACTGAAGAGATATAAGGCAACTTGATTAACTCATCGGCTACTTTCGCGCTGATGTTGAGGACAAAGGTGTTCGGATCGGCGGTGCGGTAGCCCTCAGTGATGTTGTACTTATCCAAGGTCTGCTTGTTGATGCCGCCACTGGTAGTCACCACGGTGTAGTTAAACTGCATGTTCTCAGGCTCGTAGGCCTTCTCATTGTTGATATACACCACACCGTTGACGATTTTTAAGCTGTCGCCTGGCATGCCGATGAGGCGTTTCACATAGTTCTCGCGCTTGTCGACAGGGTGGCTGATGACGTTGCCGAAGTTCTGGTGGTCGTTCCAAACCGTTTGGCGGCCATATTCGCGTACGAGGTCGTAATAGTTGATGCTGCTTTGGTAGATGTCGCAAACCGTGTCGCCGGCGGGATAGTTGAATACGATGGGGTCGTAGCGTTTCATCGTCGACACACCAGGATAGCGGTGATAAGGCAACTTAATCCATTCCACATACGATTTTTTGGTCTTGCTGAACGGCAAAGTGTTGTGTACAAAGGGGAATGCGATCGGTGTGTTGGGACGCTTGGGTCCATAATGTATCTTACTGACAATCAAATAATCACCGACGCAAAGCGACTTCTCCATACTCGAAGTAGGGATGGTGAAGGCCTCGAAGACGTAAGTCCTGATGATCAAGGCAGCGACCACGGCAAAGACGATGGCATCAAACCACTCGCGGCCTGTCGATTTCTTGGGCCTCGTAGTCGTGGCTGGGTCTTGGTATTTTTCGTCTTTGACGATAAAGGGGAAAAAGATAAACGGTAAAATGGCGGCCATACCTTCCTCCCAAATCTTGAACCTACCGAAACACTTGCCCAGTTCAACGAGCATGAGCAGCAGCATGAAGATGTTGATATAGGGGAAGATGATGAAGAACCACCACCAGAACTTCTTGTGTTTGCCGATGATTTTCAGCATGACAAAGATGTTGTAATAGGGGATGAGGCTGTACCAGCCTTTTTGTCCAGCGGCCTCAAACTGCTTCCAGCAGAACGCAATCGGGATGGTGAAGAGGGCCGGGACGATAAGGATAAATAGTATCAGTGACATTTTTGAATTGTATTTTTTGTATTAACGAAGGCTTATGCGAAAAAGTATTTCAAGCGTGAGATTCATGCGCTTTGCAGTTCCGTTCCTAAGGAATGCAAAGTGAGTCGGATTTGTTGTAGACGTTGTTCGCTTGGTTTGGAGATGCCGTAGATATAGCGGGCCAACAGGCTTTTGTTGATGCCGATGGCACGAGCCACTTCCGAAACATTGAGCCAAGGGAAACGCGCAAACATTTTGGCCACTTCATTTTGATTGTTCGGCTCACTTGTCTCATAAAAGCTTGAGATGTGCATGTCGGCATCCAACCCTTCCCAACGGATGGAGGTGCTTTCTTCGTCGATAGTGAAGTCGTTGCGTTGTTCCATTGAGGCATCTTTCAGTTCGGGATAAGCCTCCAAAGGGCGGCTCAACACGCGACCTTCAGTGGTCTTCATGTAGATTCTCTTTTCGTCAAACCAGATGTTCTTTATCTTTTCCATTGTTGTGATTATTTAGTCAAACCGTTTATGCCACTCCGCAATGAAATCGTCGCGATAGATGGCGCATGTTTCGATAGCCTTTTTCAATTCCTGCTCTTTCAGTCCGTGGTTGTATACCAAACTGACCGAAGGCTCCAATGCGATTTTGGCTTTTTTGCTGTTGCAATCCACGTGCACATGAATGGGCTGATGCTCATCTAGATAGAAGAAGAATCGCATTCCAAAAGTGATCAATAGTGTAGGCATACCGAATATTTTCGGCAAAGATAGGTATAAATTTTTATACCAGAACAAAAAGGAAGATTTTTTACTTTTTCACCACCGAATAACACTTCTCATCCACCGCTTCAATAGTATAGCCAGAAGCCAAAGAAATCTTGGCATCGCAATGTTCTTCAGAATAAGGTATGATAAAACATGACCAGTTGTTGGTGCGGATGATGCCATTTTCAACCATGATAGTTCCGAATTCGCCTGACAGTTGCATCGTTTTGTAAATTACGCCAATAGTGTCATAAGCGACAAGCCGCTCATCGGGATTGAAACCAAAATTGACTCCATTGTTGGGAATTACCAACCATTTTGAATCGTCAAAACGAGCCCTCAATGCGGCATCTTCCCTGTCACGGGCTTCTAAGCGAGTTCTTTCCTTGTTGAGATATTCTGTTGCGTTGTAACGCGCCTTTATTGCTTCAATTCCTTCATTGTCAACGGAATCAGGAATCTGAACAATGGTCGATATCACATCTAGGAGCGTCTTGCCTGTGCAAATGCTATTTTTCCAATCGGACAAGATTTCATCAAGGAGAAGACCATAGGCCGGTCCTGTTAGGTAAGCGAACGAATTACCAAAGCCGCTATTATCCATCCCTTTTATAATGGCGGCTGCGGCTAAGTCTCTTCTAACCTTCTCATTATCATTGTCCAAAGGCAGAAGTTTAAAAGCAGTGTATTCAGCCATACCCTCATGGCACTCGAATTGGTTTTCATTACCGTTTGGGAATAGGGTTTGGCGATATTTGCGCACCGTCATGGCATCTTGCAAGCCTTCTGCAAGGTCTTTGGAATCGTCTTGCAGCATGTTTTTCAAAATAGTCAATTCGAGTTTCAAAAGCAGTTCGCCTTCGGTTTCGTCAAGGTGCTGGTTTGAGGACCCACAAGCGGGCAGACCAATCTCATCTTGAATGCGATGCCAGCTTTCATGAATCAAAAGATGTGTCGAGGTTAGCAAATCACGGTTGGCATCCCATATCACGCAAGTCCAGTTCTCACCGCAATAATCAATTGAGGTGTTGGCGATAATGATGTCCTCGGGAAGTTGTCCGAAAAACAGTTTTTCTTTTTGTTCTAAAGAGTTTTCCTTATTTTGCTGATTGGCAACGAGATTTCGCGTTTGTACATCGACACACATTGTCGGGCCATACAGCGTTTTGCCCCATAATCTGCCGTTGTCTGAATCTGAGACTTTCTTCAGATTTTCGAAACATGGAGCTGCCTTTTCCATCTGAATGGATGTGTTTTGCGAACAGGAAGTGATTGAAGCACAAAGAATTATTGCAATAATTCCAAGGTAATTGTTTAACTTCATAAGTTGATATTTTTGGATGATTTGTTTTTGCATGTCAATAGTTCTGTATGTTTGACGGTTTTACGCATAAGAAGGCTAGGAAACTTGTTTGCACCTATTCTGATTGATGGGCTCTGGAAAGCCTCGGAAATAAAATAGATACGCTTACCTAGCCTATATGCATCAACAGAAAAACTGGTTGAATACAAAATAGACTGGCTAACTCGCATCTTATATCCATTTCCTAAATTTTCCAGATTTATCAATCGGATACAAGCACAAATTGCCTTCAATCGTTCGGATTTCTCCCCGAACAATCAGCGGCAAATATACAAAGATTTTGGAATTGAAAGGATTTTTGAAGGATTTTAAAAGATTTCTTGCGAAGCAATCCTTTTTACTAGACTGCTTCGTTCCTCG
>JAEEGL016993831.1_pt1 | contig 11838 bp, 9 predicted proteins | sample 9134231 | NCBI WGS metagenome assembly JAEEGL01 (sample SAMN16246548, study PRJNA631951) | gut metagenome | biome: gut microbiome; feature: rumen; material: fiber-attached | host: Bos | place: Iran: Karaj | collected 2018-10 | reverse complement strand
GAAATCGCCGGAGAAGGTGGAATAATCCCTCTTGAAGGTGACCAGGCCGACTTTGCAGTGATCACCGCCGGAGCTGGCGTGCATGCCTATAGCCACGTCCACCTTGGGGTTTTCAAGCAGGCCGTCTGCGATCATCTCGTTGGCACCGCCCAGTACCTCCTCGCCGGGCTGGAACATCAGCTTGACCCTGCCCTTGAGCTCCTTTTCGTGAGCCTTCAGCAGCTTGGCCGCTCCCAGCAGCATGGCGCCGTGAAGGTCGTGGCCGCAGGAATGGCAGTTGCCGTTGGTTGCCGCAAATGGGAGGCCTGTCTCCTCCTTCATGGGAAGGGCGTCGATGTCGCCTCTCAGGAGGATGACCTTGCCGCTGCCTTCGCCTGCGGGCTCCTGGCCGATAATTGCGGTGACGCCGTTCTTGCCGCATCTTTTAGGCTCTATGCCGTAGCTTTTAAGTTTTTCTTCTATAAAAGCCGCGGTTTTTGCTGTCTCAAGCCCCAGCTCGGCGTAGCCGTGGATGACTCTTCTCGCTTCTGTTATCTCTGCTGCGATGGCTTCTGCTTCTTTTCTGTAGTCTGTCATTTCTTCTCTCCTTTACGTTTTCCGGCCGCGTTTTTTCCGCGCCCTTTTGATCCTCCGGGCTGCCTGTTTTGCTTGTCTGGAGAGAAGTTTCCCGGAAAATAAATACTCCTGCCCCAGTTTTCACTGGGACAGGAGATAAACTCTTGCGGTACCACCCAATTTGGCAAGGCCTTAAGCCCTACCCACTCATCAACCGTCAAGCAACGGCTGCTCCACTGATAACGGGCGGAGTTCCCCGTCAGCTGCTACTCGGTTTCCCTTTCGGCTGCCCTCCCGAGTCCATTCGATATTGCCTGCCTGCCGCAATCACACCATCTGCAGCTCTCTGAGCGGCTCGTACAATAGCTACTACTCTCGTTCACCGGTTTAACGTGTTAAATTGTTTGATATACTACGCCTCATTTATGTGTTTGTCAACACCTTTTTAGTAAAATTTTTTGAAGCCTTGCTGAACACCTGCTGCCCGCAGGACCGCGCCTTACTGATTCGCCCTCTTATACGCGTCCAGCAGGCCCTGCAGTTCTTCTGCCATCTTCGAAACAGTATCGTCTACGCTCTGTCCGTTCGCAAGCATGTCGGAGCAGTTGTTCATGACCGCGTAGTAGAAATCCGTGGACGGGCCGACAGTTACGCTTCTCATCTCGGACGGCGTTTTTGCGAGCTGTTCGGGACCCACCGCAAACTGCGGAGTGGAAGCCAGCAGATCCTTGTAAGCGCTGTTTTCAGCGGCTGCCTTGTTAGCCGGGATATATCCTGTGTTGACGGCGAAATCCGCCTGTACGGACTCTCCGGTCATGTACTTGACAAAATCCCACGCGGCTTCCTTCTTCAGCTGATCATCGCTGTCGAACATCGCAAGGAAGGATCCGGAGACGGTCGCGCCATGGGAAGCGCTGCTGTTCACCCTGAGATAAGGCGCTGCGCCTACCTCGAAAGCGCCGCCAACCTTGTCGAGCACGCTCTTTATATTTGATGAGCTGCTGGTGAATATGGCCACCTGCCCTGCCACAAACGCGGATGTGGAGAGAGAATCGTTTACCAGCGCGCCGGCTGTATGCAGTGCCTTCCACTCGGAGAGGAAGGTCTTGAGCGCGCCGTTGTCCACGCATTCCAGCTTGTCTGCGGTGCCGTCTGAACCGTTGCGCTGGTTCACCACGTAGCTTCCGAGCTGCCCCAGCCAGTTTGCCAGAGTCGGGGTGTTTGGCACGGTGCCGATGACGGGCACGTCTATCTTGTTGGTCCTGAAATCTTCGCCCAGACGGATAAGATCCGCAAAGGTATCCGGGCAATGGTCCCAGCCGGCTTTTGCAAGCAGATCCTTGTTGTAATATGTAATTGTAGTGGACGTTGCGAACGGCAGACCCAGAAGAGCGCCGGAGAAAGACCAGTTGCCGAGGGCCGCCTCCTGGTAGTTTTCCAGTACATTGTCTTCAAAGGACTCCATGGCATCATCCGCAGTAAAAGCCTTGCCAGAATTGTAGTAATTCACCTTGCCTGTAGCGTCCATCTGCATCACATCCGGAAGTTCGCTGTAGTTCTCAGCGGAAAGTATCGACTTGAGAAGCGTTGTAGCGTCGGAATACTGACCCTGATACACGGCGTTTACAGTAATCTGTTTTCCGTTGTTTTTGTTGTATTCTTCTATGTATTTATCCATCAGCTGACCCTGTGCATCGGATGCGCAGTGCCAGAATGTGATGGAAACGGGCTCACTGCCCAGTTTTGACACGAACCCTTCGGGCTCCTGCGGCTCCGGCTGACGTGCCTCAGGATCCTGATCGTGTTTTCCGCCGCAAGCAAAAAGCCCCAGCGCCATGGCAAGGACCAACACAATAGAAAAAAACTTCTTCATATTATTCCTCCTCTCCCATCCAGACTGTACTGTCGGCTCCGTAGTTTCAACGGATCGGCGCCGTTTCGGCGTTCGCGGGCTTTACCGCCGGTGGGGAATCTCACCCCGTCCTGAAGTTTTTTAACAGTGGTATTCTACTACCCTACAAGGGCTCCGTCAAGCCCGTTTTTCCTGAGGCTGCGCCTCATGATGATGAACAGGATGAAGGAAGGGATAAGCGAAATGCTTACACCCGCAAGGACAAGCCAGTAGTTTTCGTCCTCCCAGGAGTTCAGCTTGGTGATACCGACCATTATCGTGCGCATCTCAGGTGCGCTGGCGGTAACGAGCAGCGGCCAGAGGTAGGAATTCCAGAGGGTGATGAAGCCCTGAACGAAAAGCGTCACAAGCACCGGCCTGCAGACCGGAAGCAGTACGCGGAATATGAACCCCATGTCCCCGTAGCCGTCCAGTTCCGCCGCCTCCCTGAGCTCTCTGGGAACGGAAAGAAAGCGCTGGCGCAGCATGAACATCTGGCTGGCGCCGACGAAACTGACGATCATCATGCCAAGATAGCTGTTCAGAAGGTGCAGCCTGGACACTGTGATGTAGTTTGTTGTAAGCAGAATGTCTCCCGGCAGCATCATGGTACCGAGGATCAGGAAAAACCAGAAGCGTTTTAACGGAAACTCGTAAAAAGCGAAGGCATATGCGGCGAAAATTGCAAAAAGAAGCCGGATAGCGGTCCCGAAGAACGATACGATAAAGGAATTGCCCATATACCGGAGCAGATCCGCCTTTTCCAGCGCATCCCGGAAATTGTCGAAATTGGAAAAACTGCCGGGTAGAAGCTTCGGCGTCATGAATTCCGCCGGAGTCTTGAAAGCACCCAGAACGCAGTAAATTATCGGAAAGATAAGCACCAGGCCTATAAGGATGGCAATGATGCTTACAAAAATGTCCGCTGCACGCCCTTTTGAAACGCTCCTTTCAGTACTCATCACCTGTAGTGCACCCTCTTTCTCTCAAACACAAAGGAAAGTATGGTAAAGCCCAGGCTGAGCACAAAGGCGCAGAGGCTGACCACCGCCGCCAGGCTGTAGTCGGAGCTGCCGAAGCCTGAGGCATACATCATGTACATGAGCGTGGTCGTGGACCTGGCCGGTCCGCCCTGGGTGATTATGATCATCGGAGCGGATGTCAGAAGCGCCAGCACGAAATTTGTGCATAGCACGTAGAAGACCGTAGGCGAAATAAGGGGAAGCTTTATCCTGAAGATCACGGACGCGAGGCTTGCCCCGTCCATTTCGGAAGCTTCGAGAAGCTGGCTGGGGATGCCCCTTAAAGCCGATAAAAACAGCAGGAAATCAAAGCCTATGCCCATCCAGATGGTGAGCAGAAGGCAGCTTGCGAGCGCAGTCTCTCTGGACTCGAACCAGCCGAGAGACAGCCCGAAAAAGTAGTTCACCCAGCCAAGCGCCGGGCTGAACATGGATTTGAATATCATGCACGCAGCCGACATGGAAACCGACATCGGCAGCGCAAAAAGAGTCTCGTAGACGGGACTCAGCCTGCGCTTCTTTTCCGCGAGAAGCGCAAGGGATACCGTTAAAATGAGGGTGACTGGTACGTTTATTGCCGCAATTATCAGACTGTGCCTGAGCGACAGCCAGAAATCGCTTCTGGAAAACACGTAGCGGTAGTTTTCCAGGCCCGCAAAGCCTCGGATCTGACCCTTGGCGTTCACCAGGGAAAAGCTGTTTACGATGACCCTCGCAAACGGATAATACACGAAAGCGACCGCGAAGATCAGTATGGGGAGCAGGAAAAGAAAGGGTTTCAGGGACTTCTTATTCATAGCTCTGCCCCCTCTTCCCGGGATCAGGCTCACCCGCATGCCCATTATGTTCTGTATCAGGACCGCCCTCCCGCTTTATGTGCTCGAGATTCAGGCCTGACTGCGGATTGAAAAGGTGCACCGCGGACGGATCCAGGCGGAAATACACGCTGCTGCCCTTTTCATAGCCGCAGATCAGCCTGCCGTCCGCGTCCTTTTCCCTGCTTATGACCACGACTTCCCTGCCCTCACAGATCAGGTGTATATAGAGGGATGAACCCATCATCTCGGTCATCTCCACGGTGCCGCAAAGCGCGCCAAGTTCATCCTGACCGCAGACAGTAAGGTCGTCGGAACGGATGCCCAGAACGCAGGAAAACGCATCAGGCGCAAGCCCCTTCATCACCCGCTCCGCCTTATTCTCCGGCAATTCAAACACGGTTCCGGCCGCCTTTATAAGGCAGCGTCCGCCATCCGTGCGGATCTCAGCGTCGAAAAAGTTCATTGAAGGATTGCCGATAAAGCCTGCGACAAACAGGTTTTCCGGCATGTTGAACACCTCGTAGGGCGTGCCCGTCTGCTGGATCCGGCCTTCGTTCATTATGACGATCCGGTCTCCCAGGGTCACCGCCTCCGTCTGGTCGTGGGTCACATAGACGAACGTGGAATGTATCTTCTGGCGAAGCCTTATGAGCTCCGCGCGCATCTGATTCCTGAGCTTGTAGTCGAGATTTGACAGGGGCTCGTCCATAAGGAAGACTTTGGGATCCCGGACGATAGCTCTTCCGATAGCGACCCTCTGCCTCTGGCCTCCGGAAAGGCTCGCGGGCCTGCGGCTGAGGAACTCCTCTATCCCCAGTATCTGCGCGGCTTCGCGGACTTTCCTGTCTATTTCGGCTTTAGGCATTTTTCTCTGCTTCAGAGCGAACGCCATGTTTTCGTAGACCGTCATGTGCGGGTAGAGCGCGTAGTTCTGGAAGACCATGGCGATGTCCCGCTGCGCGGGAGGCACGTCGTTTACAGTCTTTCCGTCTATAAGGATATCGCCGGAATCAGGCTTTTCCAGGCCTGCTATGAGCCGCAGAGTAGAGGATTTCCCGCATCCGGACGGTCCTAAGAGCACCACGAACTCCCCGTCCCTCACCTTCAGATCTATATCTTCAACTGCAAAACCCGGCTGGGAATTTCTCCCGGCCGGTGCGTAGGTCTTGTTTATTTTTCTCAGTTCCAGATCCGCCATATATTTTGGGGAAGCTCCGGTCAACCCGTCTACTTGAGGCTTCCCATGTATGCCAGCGTTCTGATCAGCTGGTGGGTGTAGCCCATTTCGTTGTCGTACCATGCAACAACGCGGACTTCGTAGATCTTGGTTCCGCAGCGCTGTGCCAGAGTCTGGGTGGCGTCGAAGATGGAGCCATAGCTGGTTCCGATGATGTCGGTGCTTACGATGGGCTCTTCGTTATATGCGAAGGATTCGTCAGCAGCAGCCTTCATTGCGGCGTTGATGCCCTCTACGGAAACGCTTTCGGTCTCATCCTTCAGGGTGGCGTCCAGAATGGTGATGGAGCCGGAGCCTACGGGAACTCTCTGTGCGGAGCCGATCAGCTTGCCGGCCAGTTCGGGGATGACCAGACCGATCGCCTTAGCGGCGCCGGTGCTGTTGGGCACGATGTTCAGAGCGCCAGCTCTTGCTCTTCTGAAATCACCCTTCCTGTGCGGTCCGTCCAGGATCATCTGGTCGCCGGTGTATGCGTGAATGGTGGTCATGAAGCCGGTTCTCAGCTCTCTGTACTCGTTCAGGACCTTAGCCATGGGAGCCAGGCAGTTGGTGGTGCAGCTTGCGCCGGAAACAACGATGTCTTCCGGGGTAAGGATGTTGTGGTTGACGCCGTATACGATGGTGGGAAGATCGTTGCCCGCAGGTGCGGAGATCAGGACCTTCTTGGCTCCCGCGTTGATGTGAGCCATGCTCTTTGCCTTGGAGGTGTAGAAACCTGTGCACTCGAGCACTACGTCTACATCGTAATCACCCCAGGGGAGCTTGGAAGCGTCGGGCTCCTTGAAGATGGGAATGGTCTTGCCGTCCACGGTGATGGAGGCTTCGCCCGCTTCTATTTCATGGCCTTCGAAACGCTTCTGTACGCTGTCGTACTTGAGAAGGTATGCCAGCATCTCAGGGCTGGTAAGGTCGTTGATGGCGACTACTTCAAATCTGTCATCTCCCCACATCTTGCGGAAAGACAGTCTTCCGATTCTTCCGAATCCGTTGATTGCTACTCTTATCATTTAGTAATTCTCCTTAAAACAATATAGTTTTATAAATCAAAATCGGTTAATGATTATATCAAAATTTATAACAATATGCAAGGCTTTGAGCTATATGATTTAGTGAAAACAGGATAGTCTGTTAAATATTTATCAGAACAATCCTGTATAACGGCACAGATCAGGGATCCGCCGCAGCATATGCTGGTGCGATATATCAAATCCCGCTTTTATTCGGAGACGCCCTATAGTATAATTTTCAGGACAGAAAAATATCACGGGAGCCCCGCCCTGCTCTGCAGACGCCGGGCTCATCATCAGGAGGAGACCTAACATGAAAAAAGTCGTAATAATGGAATCCCTGGGCATCTCCGCGGAGGAACTGGCGGCGTTCAAGAAGCCCTTCGAAGGCGAAGTCGAATTTGCGGAATACCCGAAGACAACTGATATCGAGGCGCTCAAGGAAGAAGCAAAGGACGCTGATGCCATGATCATCGCAAACATGCCGATGCCGGCTGAAGTCATATCGGCCTGCGGCAGTCTCAAGTTCATCGACGTTGCGTTCACAGGAGTGGACCACGTGGGACTTGACGCCGCAAAGGCTAAGGGGATCAAGGTAAGCAATGCTTCCGGCTATTCCAACGAAGCGGTATCCGAGCTGGTTATCGGAATGGCGCTCTCCATGCTCAGAAACATCCCGCAGACGCAGGAAAGAGTCAGGAACGGCGGTACAAAGGACGGTCTTGTGGGCTCCGAACTCAGGGGAAAGACCGTAGGCATCATAGGATTCGGTAACATCGGCCGCCGCACCGGAGAACTGATGAACGCGTTCGGATGCAGGGTCCTGGCTCAGAGCAAGCGGATCCATGACGATTTTCCGGCCTATGCAGAGCAGGTGTCTCAGGACGAGCTGCTGAAGAATTCTGACATCGTGGTCCTCCACTGCCCGCTCAACGAAAGCACCAGAGGCATGATCGATTACGCAAAACTCAGTCTCATGAAGAAGTCCGCGATCCTTATAAACGTAGCAAGAGGTCCGGTCTGCAACGAAGACGATCTGGCGAGAGCGCTCAACGAAGGCGTGATAGCTGGCGCTGCTGTTGACGTTTTCACAAAGGAGCCTCCGCTCCCCGCGGATACTCAGATGCTCGGAGCAAAGAACACCTTGCTCACACCGCACATCGCCTTTGCCACAAAGGAATCCATGACCCTCCGCGCGGAGATCGTGTTCGACAACCTGCGCGCATGGCTGGACGGCGGACAGAAGAACGTCATACTGTAAGGATAGATCTGGGTCATTGAGCGGATCCTGAAGCTCTGATGCCGGCGGCGACTGCAGCTACGCAGATAAACGCCGTTCCGGCAGCCCAGTAAAGTCCGGTCATGGCATTTGTGGTGCCGTATATCTCGAGTACGCCCTTCATAAGGCATCCGGCAGTAAAGCACGCGATGCCCCATCTGTAGAAACGGCCTGCGGGTCCTGAAAACAGGCCTTTCACTCCCCTTTTATCTTCCAGAGCATACATTATCAGGTAAGGCACAAAGCCCATCACCAGCGGGACCATGTGGGCAAACATCATCCAGGGGGAATACACCCCGTGACTGAAATACTCGTAAATATATGCTGCAGCTGCAACCCCGGCTGACGCAGCCAGATACCTGAAAGCAGTCCTGCGCGGGGATATTGTTTCTTCTCCTGTATAGAAACCGTTCATTTCACTCATATCTGTATTCATTTTTATCCTCCTTTTTCAATCCAGCATAAACAGTTCAGGCTTAAGCTGAGACCCGTTCAGATCTCACCGCTCCGCACTACAGTCCGATATACACGATATCGCTGACGCTGCGTTCCTTAATGGTGCCGTTCGTGGTCGGATTGTTTACCAGCCGGCCGTTGAACCACATGGTGGACGACCCGCCGCCGTCCAGATTGTAAGCGGTGGTGCACCCAAGGCTCTGCATCACCTGGGCAAGCCCGTAGAGCGAAAGCCCTTCGCTTTCATCCGTTCTGCCGTCGGATACCACCAGAACGTAATGCAGATCGTCGATGATGCCTATCGCTGTCCTCGGATTGCGCGCCTTGGCCTTTCCGACTTCGTCGCCCGCCGATACAGACAGCTCCGAATCCTCGACAAGCGCAGGCCCGAATGACAGCAGGTTTACCACGCCCTTCTCCACCAGTTCCTGCGCGCTGACAGTTCCCTCGGTTATGATTTCAAAGCTTCCGTCAGCATAGACAGCAAGATCCTCCTTGCCGTTCACAGCTGTACTGCGATAAATTACAGAATTCTTTATTACGTAACCCTTCTCCTGGGCGCCGTAGTAATCGCCGTTCACAGCCAGTACCGCATTCACGGACTCCGCTGTCGCAGAAGTTTTTGCGGTGACGTTTTTTCCATATGCGCCTTTCGCGAGCGCTGTCTTAAGATACTCCGCGGAACTCAGCTGAATATCCGCCGCATAGACTGTTGTGTCATTCACCCTGAATTCGCTGATCAGGATCTGAATATTGTCATCCGAGTAACTGTTTTCCGTGATCACAGGTTCATCCTCTCCCGTATCGTTCACTGTACGGTTCTCCTTTGAACTGTTCGCGTCAGCAGTCCGTTCCGTTTCCCCGGCATCCTGCACAGCGTACGTTTCTGCCGGCTCCTCCGCCGTATATACCCGTTCTATGACAAAGCAGTCCAGCAGAAAATATACCGTGAACGATATAAGGATCAGCCAGAATGCCAGATCGTACAATACATGTTTTCTCATCTTTATTCCATCCTTTCTCCAGCTGCGCATACCGCAGCGGTCTATGGTGGAATAATAACGCAGGATCCTTAAAATACGCTTAAAACAAAAAGAGATCCCGCCATAGCAGGATCTCTTCATATCATACGGATATTCAGATCACTTTCCGTAAACCTTTATGCCGCCCAGATAAGTCTCCAGGACGGGTATATTGTGGATCTCATTTGGATCCGCGGTAAACGGATCAGTGCCGAGCACCGTAAAGTCGGCAATAAAACCCGGAGCAATGCGCCCCTTTGCATCTTCGTCGAAGCTGGCATGGGCTGATGCTGAGGTAAAGCTGTCCAGAGCCTCCTGCACGGTAAACGCCTGGTCCGGCAGGTACGGACCGGTGCCGTCGATCGAAGTACGGGTGACTGCGCACTGGATCCCGCGCATCACATCCGGCAGCTCTACAGGACAGTCAGAGCCGTTGGAAACGCAGACTCCTTTGTCCATAAGGGTCTTCCAGCTGTAGCTTGTGGCAGCGAGCTCCCTGCCCGCACGGGCTTCCACGATGTGGTTGTCATAGTCGAGGAAGATGCTCTGGGCGTACACGTGCATGCCCAGACGCGCTATGCGGTCCAGCTGCTCCTGCGTGGAGATCTGGCAGTGTACGACGCCGTGTCGGTGATCCGCTCTCGGATGCTCCTCCAGAGCCTTTTCGACGGCATTCAGGACCTGCTCCAGGCAGGCGTCGCCTATGGCGTGAATAGCCACGGACATGCCGTTTTCATTGGCAAAGCTGACCATCTTATTCATGTGCTCATCGCTGAAAAGATTGAATCCGCAGGTATCCGGATCATCCGCGTACGGCCTGCTCAGATGAGCGGTACGGCTTCCGAGAGACCCGTCGCCCAGCATCTTGAGAGGACCGGTCCTGAACATCTCCGTGCCCTTTCCGGTAACATTTCCAGCCTCCACAAACCCTTTGAATTCATCGTAGTCCGTAAAGTTGCTCTGTTCAAACACGCGGACTGTAAGCTCCCCAGAAGCCTCCAGTTCCCTGTACGCGTCGTTTACGGCCTGCCAGCCCAGAGCCCTGAAAACGCCGTAATCGTCGGTCTGGGAGCTGGTGATGCCGAAGGAATTGAGCCTGGCGCAGGCCAGCTTGATCATCTCTTTTATGTCATTTTTGGACGGCAGCGGAACTATGGAATTCACCAGCCCGATGGCCTGGTCGAACAGCAGACCGTTCGGCTCCATCTCACCGCATCCATGACAGGCTGCGCTGCTTCCTGCCCTTCCTATATCGCCGCCCTCCGGCGCCTCAGTATCAGCAGTGATCCCCGCCAGCTCCAGCGCCTTGCTGTTGACCGCCGCGCAGTGTCCGCAGGCTCTGGTGATGACTATCGGCCTGTCAGCAGAGATCCGGTCCAGATCCCAGCGGTCCGGCATGCGTTTTTCGTCCGCAAAGTAGTCCTGGTTCCACCCTCTTCCGCGGATCCAGCAGGACGCGTTCTTAAGCGGATCTGCATCCCCCTGAACACCGTGCTCTGCGGCGTACGCTTTCAGGTATTCCATAAGACCCGCAAGGCTCCCTGTATTCTCCGCAAGGTTAGCCATCGCAAGGCTTGCCCCGAATCCGAGGAGGTGCATGTGAGAATCGTTGAAACCCGCGCAGACAAAGCGTCCGCCGAGATCGATCATCCGAAAGTCCCCGCCGCACGCGTTGGTCTGCGTACTCAGATAAGCGGACATGTCAGCGATGGTTCCTACCGCTGTAAACCTGCCCTCTTCAACCGCAAAGCTGTCCGCGAATACGGGGACCTTTTTCCCGTCATCACCTGTACACGAACTGCCTGTATAAACTTTTCCGTTGTAAAAAATAGCTTTCATCATTCTCTCCCGGGAAGACCGCAAAGCGCCGGAATTGGGGACATCCGTTTATCCGTATATCCGCGCGCACCCGGCCTTCCGTCTGCAAAATGCCGGGAGCCGCAAAGCCCCCGGCATTACAATAACTGTATTAAGCGCCGTCATCTGCACCGGCAGCAAGAGCTGTACGGACAGTTCCGGCTGTCAGCTGAAAACTGCTATTCCGGCTGGGGAATAGGAATTTCCTTGGGGATCGGGCACTTGTAGGTCTTGCCGGCCATGGAAGCTTCGAACTCCTCCCTGGCCTTCTTTACAAGCTCGGGATCCCTGTAGAACTTACCTGCGGAGGCAGCCATTACCTTGCCAGCAAAGATCATGCCCTTCCAGCCCATGGAATTGCCGGAGCATGCGGTGATCTGCCATGTGTGGCCGCCGCTCAGCGTGTTCTGGCATGCGGTGCTGAACATCGCGCAGGGTACTATGTGCTGTACATCGCCGACGTCTGTGGATCCGGAACCTCTGAATTCGCGGATCGGCGGGATCTCTGTGGTGAGAGCCGGGATGTCCTGGCCGTTGTTGAGCGGAGAATTCTTGTTGAGGCCTTCCGCGAACGCCTTCTCTTCCTCCGTCCACTCGATGGGCGGAAGCTCCTTCATGGTCTCGTGAAGCGTCTCAGCGATGACCCTGTTGGGCATGGTGTCATAGCAGCCGCCGAGGAATTCCACATCCAGCT
>JAEEGL016731239.1_pt1 | contig 11838 bp, 10 predicted proteins | sample 9134231 | NCBI WGS metagenome assembly JAEEGL01 (sample SAMN16246548, study PRJNA631951) | gut metagenome | biome: gut microbiome; feature: rumen; material: fiber-attached | host: Bos | place: Iran: Karaj | collected 2018-10 | reverse complement strand
CTTTGACAATACCGCCTCCCAGTACACGGTCCATTTCCGGAAATCCGGTGCTCAGCCTGATCTTCGGCGTCCGGCTGACGGCAGAAAGAGGCACCGGCGCGTTGCCTGAGTTCCGGAAGGCAGAAGGCACCGCTGCCCGGTACCGGCCTTCTCCGGACGGGTCGCGGGGAGCAGCCGGTTCTTCAACCATGCTGTTCCATGTACGGCACTGCGGGCACTGGCCCAGCCATTTGGAAGACTCGTATCCGCATTCCTGGCAGAAAAAAGCCGTCGTCTTTTTAATTTTCGCCATATTTCTCCTGTCTACGCTTTCCTGAATACAGCCTTATCCTGTCTGATTCCGACAGTCACTTTATCGCCGGGCCTGATTCTCTCCGAAAGGATTTCATCTGAAAGCGGGTCTTCGATCACTGTCTGGACAGCCCTTTTCAGGGGTCTTGCGCCCATTTTGTCATTGGCATAATGATCCACCAGGTAATCCTTCATAGCCGGCGTTACTGTCAGGCGGATTTCCAGGTGGTCTTTAGCCCGGCGGCATAAATCATTACACAGGAGTGTCGTGATCTGCCGCATTTCTTCCTTGGTCAGCGCGTGGAAAACCTGTATCTCATCGATCCTGTTGATAAACTCGGGCCGGAAAATTTTCCGGACTTCGTCCATGACACCGGCCTTCATCTTTTCATAATTCTGTTCTTCGGACGCCTTTGCCCCGAATCCGAGCGTTTTAGGCTCAACGATCCGCTGGGCGCCGATATTGGACGTCATAATGACAATCGTATTCTTGAAATTGACTTTACGGCCTTTGGCGTCAGTAATATGGCCTTCGTCCAGAATCTGCAGAAGGACGTTGAAAACGTCCCGGTGCGCTTTTTCAATTTCATCGAACAGAACGACCGAATACGGATGCTGACGAATCTTGTCGGTCAGCTGGCCGCCTTCTTCGTAGCCGACGTATCCCGGCGCCGATCCGATAATTTTGGAGACGGAGTATTGTTCCATATACTCGGACATATCGACACGGATCATGTCCTGGTCCGAACCGAACATCACCTCCGCCAGGGCTTTGGAAAGTTCTGTCTTGCCGACACCGGTGGGCCCGAGAAACAGGAAGGAACCGATCGGCCGGTTGGGATCCTGAAGGCCCACGCGGCCCCGCCTGATTGCGCGCGATACAGCCTTTACCGCTTCTTCCTGGCCGATCACCCGCTTATGGAGTTCATCCTCCATCCGCATCAGCCGTTTACTTTCTTTTTCCGTTAACTGCGTCACCGGTACCTTCGTCCAGACTGAAATGACGTTCGCCACGTCCGCTGCGGTAACCCGTTCCTTCGTTTCACCCTGGGTTTCAGCCTTTTCCTGCAGGGATGCAGCTTTCGCAATCAGCCGGTCCTGTCTCCTGCGCGCCCGTTTCGCGGCCGCGAAATCGCCTTCCGCCACGGCTGCGGCCATGGCCCTGTCTTCTTCCCGGATCCTGGCGTGGATTTTCTTCAAACCGTCTTCCTTGCCGTCCATCGCCCGGATCCTGGCTGCAGCGCAGGCTTCGTCAATCACGTCGATCGCCTTGTCGGGGAGATTCCGGTCGTTGATATACCGTTCCGACAGATCGACGGCGGCTTCGATCGCATCTTCTTCGATAATAACGCCGTGATGCTCCTCATACCGGTGGATGATTCCCTTCAGGATTTCCCGGGCCTCCGCGCTGTCCGGTTCTTCGACTGTTACCGGCTGGAACCGGCGTTCCAGCGCCGCGTCTTTTTCGATGTATTTATGATATTCCGCGACCGTCGTCGCGCCGATCAGCTGAAGTTCGCCGCGTGCCAGGGAAGGCTTCAGTATATTGGACGCGTCGATGGCGCCCTCCGCGCCGCCCGCACCGATCACGGTATGTATTTCGTCCAGAAACAGCAGCACATTCCCGTCCTCCGCCACTTCGCGGATGACGCCTTTGATTCTTTCTTCAAACTCTCCCCGGTATTTCGATCCGGCCACCATCCCGGAAAGGTCCAGCGTAAGCAGTCTTTTGTTCCTGACCGTACGCGGCACTTCGTCAGCGACGATCCGCTGGGCGATTCCTTCCACTATGGCGGTTTTGCCGACACCCGGTTCGCCGATCAGGCACGGATTATTCTTTGTCCGGCGGCTTAAGATCTGGATTACGCGGCGGATCTCGTCTTCTCTTCCGATGACAGGATCGAGTTTCCCTTCGCGGGCAAGTGCCGTCAGGTCCCTGGAATACTGGTCAAGGACAGAGTCCTTCCTGCCTTCCGGAGCTCCCCTGCCCTGCAGGTCGTTCTTGTGGAGGGCCGGGTCCTGTCCGATCGAAGCCAGGACTTCAAAGTATATTTTGGCGGAATTGACGCCCAGGGACTCCATGATCTTGACCGCCACATTCTCTTCTTCCAGAATCATGGCAAGAAGTATATGCTCTGTCCCGATTTTCGCGCTGCGGTAATTGGCCGCCTGCTCCGCCGCAAGGTTCAGTATTTTCTGGCATCGCGGCGAAAACCCGTCCTTGTCCATTAAAGCCAGGTCGCCGCTGTGAATGTTGAGCTGAGCAATCATATCGCGGATCCGGGCTTCCGTAACCAGATTTTCGGTCAGGACCCGGGATGCTACACCGGCGGGTTCCCGGATCAGTCCCATCAGCAGATGTTCCGAGCCGATATAATTCTGCCTGCCTTCCTCAGCGGCCTCCCTGGCGAGTCTTAAGGCCGCTTCCGCGCTTGCTGTGTATTTAGTATCCATATTATTCAGTATTCCTCATATTCTGCTTTCCGGGCCGCTCTGCCGCGACGGAAAGGTGTCGTAAATCTGGTCCACAAGCCTGTGGATGTCTTCTTTGGTCAGGTTCCGGCAGCACGCCTCCGCAAGGACGGAAGAAAGATCCTTCCGCACTTCTTCAAGCGCCTGTTCTTTATCGCTCCTGACCGAAACAACCGCGCCCTTTCGTCTGTCAACCTTGACGTATCCTGCCTGTTTCAGGACGGTATAAGCCTTGTTGACGGTATGCATATTGATTCCGATATCCTCAGCAAGCTGCCGGACGGAAGGCAATACTTCCCCGTCCGTCAGCCTGGACATGGCAATATCCCGGATAATCTGGTTGCAAAGCTGCTGATAAATGGCTTCATCGCTGCTGAAGTCAATTTCAATAAGCATCATGACTGAATTCTGGTTCCTCCTTTCCCGGCGGAATTTCCTGTGCGTATGCGATCCGTCCGCAGCGGCGTCCGGTCCGAAGCATACAGAAGCCACCTGTTATACTTATTGTATAACAGGTGGCTATAAAGGTCAAATATCAGGCAATCCAGAGATCAGAAATGATTTCTGTATATTATTCTTTGTTTTTCAGGAAACCGTAATCCAGATCTTCGTCAACGGCAAAGTTTCTTGCCGGAGCCGGTTTACGGACCTGGGCCTGTTCAGCGGCGGATTCCTGGGACGGCTGAGGACGGCGGACCGGCGCCTGTGCGGGCGCTCCTGCCTGCTGAGCCTGCGGGCGGGCAGCGGTTTCAGTGCCCTGCTGAGGCCTTACCGGCCTTCTGACCTGGCCGGGTGCGGGCTGTCCTCCCTGCTGAGGACGGGCCGGACGCTGTGCTTCTCCCGGAGCCGGACGTCTGCCGGGCTGCGCGCCGCGGCCGGCGGGCTGTCCGGAAGGATAAGGTTTGCCGCTGCGGTCTGCCCTTGCAGATCCGTTCGCGCCCTGGCGTACACGTGACTGCTGGCCGGGACGTACATTCCGCCTGTTGCGGTCAATCGTGACGTCGCCGGAAATCTCGTCGCGGTATCTCAGGAACAGATATACCAGCGCGGCAAGCGCAAGCACCGCGAGAATCGCGAAGATGATCATCATCGTTTTATAACGGCCGGCGCTCTTCTGATATTTCTCCGCGTTCGCCCGGATGGTGTCATACTGGGAAAGGTCTTCGACTTTAATCCTTAAACCGTCTTCATAATCATAGACATACCACTGATCCGCTCCGGAATCTGTCGGGACGTTAACCAGCTGGTATTTTTCATTTTCCACGGTCTGGGCAGGGGCTGCAGGTTCGGCGGGTTCCGTCGACTGCGTCGGCTGTTCGGTCGGCTGCTGGACCGGTGTCTGGACCGGCTGCTGCGCCGGAGCAGGATCTTCCTGTACGGAAAGCAGGTCGCTCCTGATATAACCGCTCTGGCCGTTGCTCAGCGTCACGCGGTACCATTTCGCGCCGTCGGACGCCGTTACCGGATCGCCGACTTCAAAAGTATCGCCCGTGTTCGCGGAACCGATAACCTCAGAACTGGTGGAAGCTGACGCACGGATCCGGACGCCTGTACCGCCGACAGTCGCTGTCGCTGCATGGCTTGCAAAAGAGGAGCCGATCATACCCAGCACCATTGCAAGCACTAATACAGCAGCTAAAATTCTTGCTTTATTTCTTCTCTTTGCCATGACCTTTTCGTCCTTTCATATAGGTGAAAAACCATTCCGTAATATTGTATACCAAGAATGCGTCTTTGTCACTGATTATATTATCCTGAATACAATTTTCGGTTATTTTATTTCAGCGGGCCGTTCAGTTCTTCCGTCCCCGGCAGGACAAACAATCCGTCCTGTATGATACAGGCCGTTTCCCCGTTCATCCCGACAGCGGCTATACACTTAAGCTCACCGAACGGGACCGTAATATCCGTATGGCAGCCAAAATACGCTTTTTCCGGCGATGTCTTCCGGAGTATTGAAATATCGTTGTCTTTCGCGATGATCTCTTTTCCGTCCGGATTGAATGTCCTGTTTTCTTCTTCCGTTGAATAGCAGGTGTCTCCGACCGCGAAATGCGGGCCTGTCTTTTCTGCGATCAGGACCGGCAGCCTGTCCAGGATCCCGTATCTGCGCGCGGCCGCGTAAGCTTCGGTGTTGGTCCCGATCGCGCACTCTCCCATCGGCAGTGATCTGTGATTAAACAGGATGTGCTTTTCTATAAACTTTCTGCCCTCAGCCGGGTTTTCAAAATTACCGCAGCCGTAATCAGTGACCATTCCGTCCGTGAACCTGAGGAACAGGTCCTTAAAGCCGTAACCGTCAATAAAGACCTCCGAAACGTGGAGAATGCCGTTCGTCCCCCTGAGGACCGGCGTTGTGAACACTTCGCCGACCGGAATGTTCACGTCTGCCGTGCAGTTTTCGAAAGCACTTTCTTTTTCGGGATTTGAAGGCCTGAGAACAGCGACCTCAAGGCGCGTCCGGTTTGATCCTTTTCCTTCCACACGGATAAAATCCGCCCTGTCCAGCGCATCAACAATTTTCTGCTGGATATTCTGGTACAGCCCGGAATCCAGCGTATTGATGCGGATCACGGCGTCGAATATTTCCGGAAACTGAGTTGCTGAAATTTCCGGCAGCGGAAAAGCGATGATCGTAAAACTCCTTTCTTTCCCGATCACGGCCTTGTCGTAGAGCACCGATTCCTTCACCTGCAGAGCGGCCAGTTTTTCACGCTCAGCCGCGCTGAAGGATATTGCTTCATTCCGGATGTCCGGAGTGAACGGTCTCTGCCCGAAGGTTTCCAGTACGGCCGGTCCCGCGTAAAGAACGGTTTTATCACGAAGTTTCCTGTAGACTCCTGCCAGCACGTCTGTCTTTCTCGTAATCAGTTCGTCGTCAATAATCAGGGCCAGGTCTTCGCTGTGGTCCTGCGCTGCCTGCCTGTTCGGAACCGCACCCGAAAGTCCTTCCCGGGACGCGGAAAAAAGCCGGAAAAGCGTCGGGACCACGCGGGGAACGACAGCCGAAATGCCCAGGCCCGACAGGTTTTTAACCGCCTTCGCCATCATCCTTTCAAAGCCGGCATGATAATACAGTCCGGCTGTTTTTTTCTTTGAAAGATCTTTCCCGGTAATCTCAAAGCCTTTGCGGAATCCTTCCGTAAACACGTCCGCCATTACCGCGGCTTTTTCTTCAGGCGCGGATTTAAGATAGTCCGACATTCCGGTCTCGTTGTCCGAGATGTACTCGCCATACCTGTAAACGGTCCGCGGATCGGATGGATCCGACTGCTCCAGAATTTCCGAAGCAGCGCTTTTTTTCCCGGCAAGGCTATATTCAACTTCAAATAAGACCTCATCCGGGAGACTGTCGTATACATACCGGTAGAGCTTCTGCTTCAGGTGGGATGCTTTGGGAACCCCCGTGCCGGTTTCCGCACAGGCGGCGGCAAATGCCGAAGAAAATTCCAGGAACAGTTCCGTACGGATCTGGGCCCTGTCGTCGGCTCCCTCATAAATGTACGGAATGCTGCTGCGGATTTCCCAGGCCAGCGCTGACAGAATCTGTCCGTATTCTTCTCCCCAGAGGCTGCAGGCATAAACCGGATTGGCATAACTGTTCCCGTAGCGGTCCGGCAGAATGTCTTCGTACAGGCGGTGATTGGCTGTTTTCCATTCCTCAGGCGTCCGGTCCGCACCTGAACGCAAAAAAAGCCTCTCTTCCTCGAAGAGGAGAAGCTGCCCGGCTGTTTTTTCAAAAAATGGCCGGAAAGCCGGATCCGCATCCGCTCCTGCAGCGATCTCCTTCAACCGGCCGGTTTCCAGTTCATACCGCTCGTTGATGTACTCTTCCATTCCTATACCGAAACCCTCCCCGGCTCAGAAAAGCCCCATATACAGAACGGCGCAGCAGACTGCCAGCATCAGTCCGTTAAGGACAATCCCCGTATAAGGCAGGATTAAAAGTGTATCCTCTTCCTGGACCGCCCGGAGGCTTAATATCATTCCGGTGACTGAAAAAATCAGGCAGAAAAACAGGACCAGCCCGTCTCCTGCCGCTGAGTTCCCCGCATTCTTTTCAGCCCGCAGAAAAACAAGCGCGCTGAAAAACAGGGCAAGTGCTCCCAGAAAAATAGAGAATACAGCCCTGAGCGATCTTTTTTTATGGGCAATACCGAACATTCTCGGTCTTTTTGCGCCGTCCATTCCTTACTTTTCCGCCCCGTACTGCCGGTAGTAAGCTTCCAGGGCATCCCGGACCGCACCGCTGATGATCATTTTACCGTCGACGGGCGTTTCGGAAAGGTATTCCGTTACTTCGCTCATGGTTACGATCGAAGCCGCCGGAAAACCATATTTTTCCTCGATCTGCGCCTGCGCGCTCTTTTCGCTCTCCAGGGCCTTCTCTTCCCTGTTCAGCGATACGACAAGCCCCAGGATTTTCACGTCAGCCTGGGCCTTCAGAATCGGGACCGTTTCGTCGATCGACTTCCCGGACGTCGTTACGTCTTCAATAATCACGACCCTGTCGCCGTCAGAAAGCCTGCTGCCGAGAAGAATTCCCGTATCTCCATGGTCCTTGATTTCCTTGCGGTTTGAGCAGTACCGGATCTCTTTGCCGTAAATCCGGTGGAGCGCCGTCACCGCCGCAGTCGCAAGCGGGATTCCTTTATAAGCGGGACCGAACAGAACGTCAAAATCCAGCCCGAAGTGCTCCTCAATAGCTCTTGCGTAAAAACCGCCGAGCGCTTCCAGCTGCCCTCCGTTCACATAGGCGCCGGCGTTCATGAAGAACGGGGACTGCCGCCCGCTTTTTAAGGTAAACGACCCGAACTGCAGGACGCCGCTGCGGACCATAAACTCAATGAATTCCTGTTTATAGACGGGCAATTTGCTCATAACTCCACCTCTTTCCTCAGATCCTCGATCATGTCCAGAGCGGCCTGCCTGGCCGCGTCCGCGAAACCGGTTTCCCCGAACTGCCTGTACTGTTCCTTCCTGTATGCGGCAATGATCCCGCGGGATGAATTGACGATAACACCTTCCTTGTTTTTGTCGAAAAACGGTTTCAGGTCTTTGGCCGACGCCCCCTGCGCGCCGTATCCGGGTGCGAGGATAAAGGTGTGCGGCATCTGCTCCCTCAATATTTTTGCTTCTTCAGGATAGGTCGCGCCGACGACCGCGCCGACGTTGCTGTAGGCTCCTTCCATGGAAGAAAGGCCCCATTCGCTGACTTTTTCACCGACCTTTTCATACAGTTTTTTACCGTCCGCCATGATCTGGTCCTGGAATTCGCCGGAACTCTTGTTGGACGTTTTGACCAGGACGAAAATTCCTTTGTCTTCTTCCTGCATCACTTTCAGGAACGGCGCTATACCGTCTGTCCCCAGATAAGGATTTACTGTCGCGAAATCCGCGTTGAAAACCGGGATATTCTCCTCCCCGATCCGGATTCTTCCCAGATGGGCCGCCGCGTACGCTTCGGAAGTGGAGCCGATATCACCGCGTTTGACGTCGGCGATGACGATCAGTCCTTTCTCATGGCAGTACCGGACGGTCTTTTCGTAAACCTTCAGGCCGGGAATCCCGAACTGTTCATACATGGCGCTCTGGGGTTTCACAGCGGGAACCAGGTCCGCCACCGCATCGACTATTGCCCGGTTGAACAGCCATACTGTTTCCGCAGCCGTCTCCAGCGCTGACGCATTCTCCGGAAGGTTCTTTGCAGCCTCCTCAAACAGAAAACCCGGCAGGAATGAGGGCGAAGGATCAAGGCCCACCACGACCGGAGCTTTTTTGTCACGGATTTCGTCCATCAACTTTTTAATCATTTTTCTGTTTTCCTCCTGTCCGGACCCCGTCCGGTTATCTGTTCTTGAGAAAAGCGTACTCTCGCACTGCGGTTTCGTCGTTCGGATAATTCTGAAGGTAGGTTTCCATCAGGACAGCCGCCTTTTTCCACTCGCCCAGATATTCATGGGCGACGATCTCATTAAAGGACAGATCCTGCAGGATATCCGGGTTATTCGTAATTTTCCCCTGTTCGAAAGCCCGCAGCGCCTCCTGATATTTTTCCATCTTCATGTAGCACAGGCCCAGCCTGTTGTAAATCTGGGCATGCGTGGTGTCCTGGTTCAGGAATGTTTCGTACACACTGACCGCGTAGTTGTAGTCGCCCAGTTCCTCATAAGTCTGCCCGAGCATCGCCGTAGTCCTGTAATTCCCGTTTTCTGCCCGGGCCTGTTCCAGATAGGATTTGGCTTCCTGGAACTCACCCAGATAGAACAGGAGCCTCCCCCGTTCGAAGTCGTCCAGGTTTTTATCCTGTTCCTCCAGGGTCCGCCTGAGGTAACGCTCTCCTTCTTCCTGCATCCCGTAATCTTTCAGGATTTCGTAGATATTCAGAATCCCGTCGAAATCAGAAGGCGTAAGCTGCAGCACCTTGTCAAAATCAGCCCTGGCGCCCGCAGTATCCCCGAGTTTCAGACGGGCGGATGCCCTGAGCCTGTATCCTTCTGCGTCGGAGGGCCTGAGCGCAAGGATCGCATTGTAAACCTCTTCGGCCCGTTCCACTTCGCCGGTTTTGTAATAACAGGCAGCCAGATAATAATTGATATCATAGGAAATCGAAACAGGGATCACGCCGCCTTCCGAAAGCGCCTTTTCAAAGGATTCTTTCGCTTCTTCGTACTTTCCGAGCCCCATCTGGGCAATTCCGAGTCCCCGGTAGCTTTCCTGGAGATCCGCGCCCTGTTCCGACAGCTGCCTGAAAGCGTCTGCCGCGGCCTGGTATTCTTTTTTTACCAGCGCCTCCTCAGCCGCCTTTTTCAGTTCTTCACTGCCGTCCGACGCGCAGGCCCCAAGAAGAAGGCTTAACAGAAGCGTCAGTATCATTATTTCCAACCGTCTGATCATATCTGACTCCGTACAGCCGTCACGGCCCGCTTATCCGGCCGCATCCGGCCCGGTAGTGTCCGCACCTGGAAGCTGCACCAGTACCACGGCCGCAAACATCAGTAAACATCCGGCCAGTTCCCTGACCGTCATCCGTTCGCCCAGCACGACAAACCCCGCCAGGACAGAAATCACCGATTCCAGTGACAGAACCAGGGAAGCCGCGGACGGATCCGCCCCCTGCTGCCCTATGATCTGGAAAGTATAAGCTATCCCGCAGGAAAAAACGCCTGCATATACAATCGCCGGAAGAGCCCGGACAATATCCTGACCGGCGCTTCCCCAGGTCAGGATCGCGGGAAACAGGCTCAGCATTCCCGCGGAAAAAAACTCGACGCAGGAAACCGCTACTGCATTCACCCGGCCTGAATAACGGTCAATCATCAGAATCTGAAGAGAAAAGAAAAAGGCGCATGCAATGAGCAACAGGTCCGGCGCTTCCACGGAAAAACCGGCGCGGATACTGAGCAGGTACAGTCCCGCCGCCGAAAGCAGCACACCCACCCATAACCTTAATCCGCCGGGCTCCTTAAGAAATAGGAAGCGGATCAGGGGAACCAGTACAATATACAGCGCCGTCAGGAAACCGGCTTTGCCGACTTCAGTGTCCGCGATTGCCATCTGCTGAAGGGCGGAAGCGATACAGAGAAATATGCCGCAGAATAAACCGCAGTATACAGTTGCTTTCCGGCGCCCGGCAAGAACACTGTCATCCTCGATCCGCTGCCTGTCCTGACTGTCCTGGTATAGGGCAAACGGGACCAGGATCGCCGATCCCAGTAAAAACCTGGACGCGTTATAAGTAAAAGCCCCGACGTATGCCGCCCCGATCTGCTGCGCGGCAAACGTCGTCCCCCAGCAGAAAGCGGCCGTTAACAGGAAAAACAGATTTCTAGCCGGCAGTCTCTTCATCCGAAAACTCCACGGTGACATAAAAGCCGCGTTCATTTCTGACAATTTCCGTCACCCTGCCGCTCCTGGACAGAAGTCTCTCCCCGAAGGGAATATTCCCGCTCATCGCGAGCGCCGGCTCAATCACATAGTAATAACAGACCGGAAGCACGCCTTCCGAAACCGGGACGACGTCGCCTTCTTTCAGCAGGCCGTCCCGTTCCATTTTAAAAACCATCGACCGTTTCATCGGTTAATCGTCTTCCTCTTCTTCCAGCGGAACGGTTACACCGGGGATTTTCACGCCTTCCATAATCGGGCCCGTACCGAGGAAATCGTCAGCGCTGCGCCATATCCCGTGCTCAACCAGGAAATCATGCCACATCGGATAGGCCGTAGCTTTCAGATGGACGCCGTCGTTGGTAAGGTCGCTCCGCAGATTTCCGTTTTCATCACAGAATACCGGGTTCATGTCCAGATAGAAAATATCGCGGCCGTTCGCGAGAGTGGCAATGGCTTCGTTGCGTTCCACGATGATCGTATTATTGATCGCTTTGTCAGTCTGTGATTTTCGTTCGTTAACGTGCATAATGCCCTGGATAAAAATGATGGCATCCGGCTGAAGCTGCCGTATGACAGCGACCGCCTCACGGTATTTCTGATAAAAACTGAGCGTATCCGGTATTCCCAGTTCGTTGACGCCGACCGCGATGTATACCTTGCGGAACTGTCTGTTGAACAGAAGATCCAGCAGGGTCGTCGTGCCGCTGTCCCCTTCCGGCGTCGAAAGCCTGAGCTGCCTGTCAAAGATAGAATAGATCGACGTCGACTCTTTGGAAAGAAACGTGGTGGCATCCTGGAACCCGCCGTACAGTTTCAGCCCGTCGGTCCTGGAATCCCCGACGAACAGCGCATCCGAAAAATACGCGTCGTTTACGGGCCGGAATCGGTAGTACTCCCCGTTTTCGGCAAACAGGCCTTCCGTATCCGTATTGTACACAGTTCCCGCCGGCGCCATAAACCGCCTGTTGGCGACGCCGTAATCCACTGCCGGCATTACCGGGCTGTTCACGTCGTCCGGCATGGAATCCGCAAGGACAAACGTCGGGTTCTCAAACCGGGGATCTTCCGGTTCCTCCTCAGGTTCTTCCTGCGGTTCTTCGTCCGGTTCCTGATCCGGCTCGTCCTCCGGTTCTTCGTTTTGCTCCTTTTCCGGGTCTTTCGCTTTCTCGCGGGGACTGGTTTTTT
>JAEEGL015660779.1_pt1 | contig 11838 bp, 10 predicted proteins | sample 9134231 | NCBI WGS metagenome assembly JAEEGL01 (sample SAMN16246548, study PRJNA631951) | gut metagenome | biome: gut microbiome; feature: rumen; material: fiber-attached | host: Bos | place: Iran: Karaj | collected 2018-10 | reverse complement strand
TTTGTTGCATCATCATTATAAAGTCATCCATTCTTCCATCTTGATGTACAAGTACAAGTTCTCCCTGTGGGAAATGACTACTAACTTTATTCATATCATTAAAGAATTCTTGTACTAATTCTGGATTATCTTTAATTATATTAGGAATATAATAAGATGAACAATATTGTGGCCTTTCCATTGAGAAATTCAAAGTTCTATGTCTTTGAAATTCTGCTAAGCAGGCATAACTCATCATTGAATTATATGAATAGTTATTACCAAATTCATTGTTATATTTATGTAAATCTTCACCAAATAGTCTTAATGATCTATTAGCATAGTTTACATCTATATCTTCATAATATAATTTTAATCTCTTACATTCATCTATATAATCCTTAATTACCGGTATTAATCTACCATTAAAATTATCGCATTTAGCTTCTTTTAAAAATTTCTCCATGTAAGTAATCTCTCTATTTAACTGAGCTAGAGGTATAGTATGTACCATCTCTGTTTCTGTAAATACAGAAAGCAAGTATCTAGCATTTTCTTTTGCATAATTACGACATTTAAACTTAGCTACTTTCTCACCGTATAACTCAGTAAAATGAGGGAGTACCTTCTTTTCTATTTCCTTATAGAAAATATCATACCATTTCTTATATAACTCCATTTCTACTGGATCAATAAAAGTAGTATTTTCTTCTGTAGGCTCTACATACCTTAAACTTCTTTCTGTAGTATTATATTGACCCTCATTATTAAGAATCATATTTAAAATTTTTGGAGCTTTAACTTGCAAAGTAATATTAGTATGATCAAATACTGATTGATGACCATTCTTTGCTGTATTAGTAGCTCTCTTCATTGCTTTTTCTTTATCTTCTTGTAAAGTTTGAGGAAGTCCTCCTTTACTGTAACAAATACCAGCCATTCTTCCGCCATATTCAACAGCTTTATCCAAATCATACCTTCCGTCTTCTAATTTGAAGCTAGTATTGTCTAGAATATTTAAGTTTACTATATCCATATCCTTAACCTCCTTAATAATTAATATAAAAAAATAATCTAGTAAATACAAGTTTTTATTTGCAATTTTACATATAATTTGTTATTATTAATATGTTTACAAAGCGAGGTGACAAAAAGTGCCAATTATTAAAAGTGCAAAGAAACGTGTAAAAGTAACTTTAAAGAAGGAAGAAGCTAATAAGGGAGTTAAAAGTGCTTACCTAAATGCTATTAAGAAAGTAGAAAAAAGTGCTGAAACTGCTAGTAAAGAAGAATTAGAAGTATTAGTAAAAAAGGCATATACTGCTTTAGATAAGGCTTATAATAAAGGATTAATAAAAGAAAATGCTGTAGCACGTCAAAAATCTAGATTAACTAAAATGTTAAATGCTAAAGCATAGATAGTAAACTAAGAAGAATTTATCTTCTTTTTTTTATACTCATTTGTTATAATTAATCTAGGCGAAAATATGAAGAAAGAGAAATATAGACATTCAATAAGTGTTGCTAATTTTGGATTATTTTTAGTTATTCTAGGATTAATATTCAATTATCGTACTGGTATTGTTACATATTATGTAAATACCTTTTTAAGAGATGAATCTTCTGCTAAGATTGAAGAATCTCAAAGGAATGAGTATTATACTGGTAAAAACTATGGATATGTACAACATACTGATAATTTTGTACCGACTAATAAACAAGAAATATTAAATGTTTATTACACGGTAATTGATTCAGGTCTTAACTATTTTGAATTCTATTGTGATACGAAATACGAATCATGTATAAGCGATGTAGAAGCGATATCTAATGATCAGTTAACTCTATCAAATATCAATAACTTTGTGCATCCATTTAATTCATTTGATTCATTAGAAACTCAATATGATACGATAGGTAAAGTATCAATAAGAGTAAATCATTTATATCAGAATGACCAAATAAATGCTATTAATAATATTGTTGATAAGATTATGTCAGAGGAAATTAATAAAGCATCAGATATGAATGCTAAGATAAAACTAATACATGACTATTTAGTAAAACATGTAGAATACGATTCTGCTAGAGCTGATAATAAAGAAACAAATCACTTATCAAATATAGCTTATGGAGCTTTAAAAGAAGGATATGCTATTTGTGGTGGTTATGCTGATTCAGTATCTATACTTCTTCATAGATTAAATATTCCAAACATTAAGATATCATCAGAAAACCATGTATGGAATCTATTATATTTAAATGATAAATGGGTACATTTAGATGTTACTTGGGATGATCCAGTAAATAAAAGGATTGATTCTGCTATTGAATACACATATTTCTTAGTAGACACCAAGACAATATATGAAATGAGAAATGATAATCAACATGATTTTGATAAATTAGTATATAAAGAAGCAGACTATAATTAGTCTGCTTTTTCTATGTAATCTATTACTTCTTTAATTGTATTATTAAAATCTTTATAATCTGTATCAAACCATTTAATATTATCTATCTGATGATTAAAGAATGTATATTGTCTTTTCGCATAGTGACGACTATTCTTTTTAATTAAAGATTTGCATTCATCTAATGTAATATCTCCATTTAGATAACTTTACACTTCTTTATATCCAATAGCAGAAGATAACACTTTTGATTTAATACCTTTATCATAGAATGATTTAACTTCATCAATTAATCCTTCATTAAACATATCATCTACTCTATTATCAATAATATTATATAGATTATCTCTATTAGTAGTTAATCCAATAAATTTGACTTCATATAATAGTTTGGAATCATTTACAAATTCTTCATTATTAATAATCTTCTGATAACTTCTTACAAGTCTTCTTCGATTATTAAAATCTATTTCTAAACCTGGTTTATGTTCTTTAATAAACTTAGTTAATTCTTCGTTAGATAAATCTGGTTCTTCTATATTACTTACTTCATTCAATTTATAATCATACAGTAAAGCTTTTATATATAAACCTGTTCCACCTACTATTACAACATTCTTATTTTTATTTAATAAATCATCTAGTACTTTTCTACCATCTTTTTGATAATCATAGATTGTGTAATCATATGATACATCTACATAACTTAATAAGTGATGAGAAATACCTTCCATTTCACTATCTTTAATTTTAGCTGAACCAATATCTAGTCCTTTATATACTTGTACAGAGTCCGCATTAATTACTTCTGCATTATACTTTTTAGCTAGTTCTATTGATAGTTTGGTTTTACCTACTCCAGTAGGCCCTAATATACATATAATCATTACATAGCCCTCTTAAATAATCTTTCTAAGTCATAATTAGAATAACTTATAATAGTGGGTCTACCGTGAGGACATGTATAAGGGTTCTTTGCTTTATGTAAATGCTCTACTACTAGCTTCATATCATCTAAGCTTAAATAATCATGTGCTTGAATACTAGTACGACAAGCAACCATCATAGCAACACTATCAATGTATTTCTTAATATCAAAATTTTCATTCTCAACGATTGTATCTATTATTACTCTTATACTAGTTTCTTCTTTTCCTTCTGGTATCCAAACTGGTAAACTTCTTACAATAATCGTATTAATACCAAATTCTTCATAATCAATTCCGAGCTCATCTAAGTAATTAAAGTGTTCTTTTAAGATAATATACTCGTTATATGGAAGTTCAATATTAATTGGTATTAACAAATCTATTTGATCTTTCTTTTTACTAGATAGTATTTCTAGATATCTTTCATAGTTATATCTTTCTTCAGCGGCATGTTGATCAATTAAATACATACCTTCTTCACCTTGACATACTATATAAGTTTCATGAATACAACCAATTGGTTCCATATCTGGAATCTTAGGAGTATCTTCTTCATTATAGGAAATAGATTCTTCTTTTACATCAAAGTCAAATGAAATACTTTCAAATTCTTTTTCTTTAGCTTCTTCATCAAATTCATCTTTAATATTTACAGTAGCATAATGATTAGATACTTTAGTTTCTACTTTATCTAAATCAATTTTATCTCTTGCTACTTGTACTAAATCTTTAGTATTAAGTTTATTAGTAATTGTTTCATTAATTAGATAAGTTAAATCTTCAAATTTACTAAACTTAATATCTAATTTAGTAGGATGAATATTTATATCTATTAATGATGGGTCTACTTCTATATTAAGTACTACAATTGGATATTGTCCTTTATGTACGTATGTATGATAAGCATCTATTACAGTACGAGTTATTTCGTTATTCTTAATTACTCTTCCATTTACTAGAATATTAATACTGGATTTAGATCCTTTTACCATTTCTGGTTTACTAATATATCCAGTTATTTTATAGTCATCTGATTCACCACTTATTTCCATCATATTAGTGGTAACTTTAACTCCATAGATATCATTAATTACTTTTAATAATCTATTAGAGCCATCTGTTTTTAAAATTGTTTTATTATTATTAATTAAACTAAACTTAATATTAGGATAAGATAAAGCCATTTTATTTATATAATCAGTAATATTTGATAATTCTGTATAAACATTCTTTAAATACTTAAGTCTAACAGGAGTATTATAGAATAAGTTCTTTACTGTTATACTAGTACCTTGTCTTATATCAGAATCTTTTACATAGTTTTGCTTACCACCAGTATCATTAATTAGAGTACCTTCTTTTCCATCACTTGTCTTCATTGTAAAATCAGATACAGCCGCAATAGAAGGAATAGCTTCTCCTCTAAAGCCTAAAGTATTTATATTAAATAAATCTTTAAGACTTTTTAGTTTACTAGTAGCATGTCTATTAAATGAGTTAATAGCATCATTTTTAGTCATACCAGTACCATTATCTACGACAGTAATTTCTTTAATGCCAGCATCTTCTAACATAATAGATATTTCTGTACTATCAGCGTCAACTGAGTTTTCTACTAGTTCTTTTACTACATTCATTGGTCGTTCTATAACTTCACCAGCAGCTATCTTATTAGCAAGATCTTCACTCATTATTTTAATCTTATCCATAAAATCACCTACAAGTATTATATCAAAAAAGGAGATTATTAATCTATCTCCTTTAAATAATTATATAAATTTTCTGCTTGAGTACTATTAAGTACTTCTGCTAGTTCATCAATACTTGCTTCTTTAATCTTTTTTAAAGAACCAAACTTATTAATTAGTTTCTTACTAGATACCTCACCAATCCCTGGTGCTAAATCAAGTACACTAGTAAGGGCTCCTTTACTTCTAATACTTCTATGATAACTTATAGCAAATCTATGAACTTCTTCTTGTATTTTACCTAAATAAATATATAGTTCTGGATAGTCTTTTAAGTTAATCTCTGTTAAATCTCTCAAAATAATTGATTTGGTACGATGTTTATCATCTTTCTTAAGACCAATTATATTTATATCTAAATCAAGTTTATCTAGTACTTCTTTGCAGACATTTACTTGCGTTTCTCCACCATCTAGTACTATTAAATCAGGAGCAATATCCTCCCCCATCATGACATGATAATATCTTCTTAATAGTACTTCTTTCATAGCACCTAAATCATCTTTAGTACCACTATTAATCTTAAATTTACGATATAAGTTCTTATTAGGAACAAAATCATCATAAGTAACCATTCCAGATACATAGAAAGTCCCAAATAAATGGCTATTATCGAATGATTCTATACGAGATACATTATCAGTACCCAAAATATGCTTTAAGTCTAAAATAGCCTTTTCTATACTTGTATTACTTCTTTTTAATTCTTCCAGTTTATTATTAAGACTAATTTTAGCATTATCACTTGCTAAATCAATTAGTTTCTTAATATCACCTTTAGATTTAGTGCTTACATTTATAATAAAGTAATTACTTAATATTTCGGTATCTAAGATATTAGGTACAATTAATTCTTTAGGCATATCGTTCTTATTATAGAATTTAACTAAGTATTCTTCTAAATCTTCTTTTAAGTCAGATACCCCATTTATTATTTCACTATGTTTACCAAATAATAGTCCTTCTCTTATAAAGAATATCTCAATAGATATAAAACCAGCTTCATTATAATAACCAAGTACATCAAAGTTATATTTACGATTTAAATCCAACTTTTGATGTACTAAAGTCTTATTAATAGAATCTAGCATCTCTTTATATTCAAGAGCAAGTTCATAATTCATATTATTAGAAGCTTCTTCCATTTTACTTTTAATCTTCTTAGTAATAATAGAAGCATCTCCATATAAGAAAGAAGTAACTTCTTTTTCCATCTCATTTATAGTAGATTTATCTACTTTATTTACACAATAACCTAGACATTCTCCTAAATGATAGTAAAGACATAATTCTTTCTTTAATTTATCACATTTACGAAGTGGATATATTCTATTAATAATTTCACATGTCTTACGAGCATTATATACATCTGGATAAGGTCCAAACATTTTACTAGTTTTCTTTTTTCTATTAATATTTCTAATTACTCTAACACGTGGATAATCTTCTTTAGTTAGTTCTATATAAGGATAACTCTTATCATCTCTTAATAAGATATTGTATTTAGGATCATACTTCTTTATTAGAGTAAACTCTAGTATAAGGCTTTCTAATTCACTAGAGGTAACGATATAATCAAAATCTTTTATATCATCTACTAGCATCTTAGTCTTACCAGTTTGTTCACGATTAAAATAGGAAGATACTCTTCTTTTTAAATTTTTAGCTTTACCTACATAAATAATTACCCCATCAGCATTTTTCATCTGATAACTTCCAGGTAATTCTGGTACTAGTGATAATTTTTCATGTATATATTTTTTTGTATCCATATCCATTTTAATCACTTCCTAGCATAATTATATCTTATCTTTTACTTTTGTTTTATCTTTTTTATTTATATGTAGTACTTCTTTAGTATATGAATCACTGAAAACAAGATTTATTAAATCTTCAGTATCTATATTACAAATAAATTCTAAATTACCTTTTTCATCATAATCGCTTAAGTACATAAATGTCCAATAGTCTTGAAACACAGGATCATAGTAATACTGAAATTTAACATTTCCATGAGCAATAGCGTTTCTTATATGTCTAGTATAATATTCGGTTTCAAACTTCTTAATATCTTTATCTACTAGTTCTATTTTCTCTTCAGTATCTTTTATTAATCCTTTAAGCTTACTTATAGCATCTTCATCATTTTTAGCTTCTACTTTTTCTAAACTCTTTTCATAGTTAGATTTTATCTTAATATATTTATTCTTTTCTTTATTCTTAGAACTCATATATTCAATTGTTTCATTATTATTTAAATAATTATTAATTGATACTGGATCAATACGAATGTATTTTTTTAAATCATCAAATTCTAATTCTCTCTTTTTATCTTGATCATTACCTACAAACATTAGTTGTAAAACGGCTAGAAGGTATAGACTATTAATTGAGTCAGCATATAATTTACCGTCTTCTTCAATGTTTTTAAATAAATCTATATCTCTTCTATCATAATCAACGGTATTATAACAAAGTTCAGAATAAATTTCATTTGCAAAAGAATGAATAAAATAATATTTATCTTCTAATTGTTTAGAAACATAACTTATTTGATCTATATATGGGTTACTTGAGCTCCTATTTACAAAGCATTTTTTATATGCGTCTTTTGTATTACACTTCTCTACTATATAGTCTATTTCTCTTTCAGATAAACAGTTATAACCTCTTATAAAGTCTTTTACTACTTCATCAGGAAGCTTATCTGGTAATAACTTTCTCGCAAGATAATCAAGTCTAGTTATGAATTCATCTTTATTATTATATGGAATGATAGAAACAGCATTATAGATAGCTTCTATTTGTTCATTAGTTAATCCAATATACTGCTTTAAATAACTAATATATTCTCCCTTTGTAGGGTTCTCTATATCTTTTAATAAGTTTTGATCAATAGTAATATTAAAAGAACTTGCATATATTAATGGTCTTAAATGATCTTCTACAGTTTCTAATAACTTAAATACTAAATAAGATATAAATTTATTATCCGTCATGAAATGGCTATCTAGTTCACCATTAGTATTTTCATGAAATATTTTAATAAAAGCAGGATCTACTGAATCTATTACTTCATAATTATTATGTGCTAAGGCTTTTCTAATACGTAGAATTAATTTAGTTAAATCAACTTCATTATTAGTTAATATATCCGTATTTGCATCAAATATTGTATTTTCATCATATCCATCTTTTTCTAAAGCTTCTATATAAGTAGCAATAGCGTCTTTATCTTTACAATCTTCACAAATAACATCAAATCGATATTCGGCTATCTTATCAGCTAGCATTATTTCATCATCTGAATACTCATCTGAGTCATAATAATCTAATAATGATTCATCAAATTTATAATCTGATAACTCATCAGCATCTAGAATAATATTTTTATAATAGTCTACAAACTTTTTATTTCTAATATTATTTAAAGTATCTTCAAATATCTTATCAAATAAAGTTCTTATAAAAGCATTACCATCTAAAGGTAAATCTTCATCTTCTATGAAAACTGGATTATGAACCTTATCAAAATCTTTATCTATTAGATTAATTCCATATCTATTATATATAGTTTTAAAATTATCTTCATCATTTGCTATATTTCTAGCTACTATGTCATAGATATATTCATCATTTATTAAACCTTCGCATAGTAATAAAGTTGATGCAAGTATTGGTAAAGTAACATCAACGTCATCTACTTTATAATCTTTAGATTTTTCATTTATTAAAGATACAAATCTATTGTTATCTAATACTTCAGCTGCATTCCTTAATAGCTTTACACTAGCATTAAATATATATTCTTTATCTAGCATAATATAACCCCCTAAATAACGGTACATATTATACCATATTTTATGATAAAATAAAAGTGGTGATTGGATGAAGTCAATTAAAAGCAATGTTTCTAATGAATTAGTAATTACTAAATCTAAGTTTATTACTTATTTATTTAAGGTTAATAATACTGATAATATTGATAATTATATGAAAGAAATAAAAGATAAATATAAAGATGCAACTCATCATTGTTATGCTTATATACTTGATAATACCAAGAAGTGTTCCGATGATAAAGAACCTTCTGGTACAGCAGGTATGCCTATTTTAAATGTACTAGAGCATAATGAATTAACAAATATATTAGCAATAGTAGTAAGATACTTTGGCGGAACTAAATTAGGTACTGGAGGTCTTACACATGCCTATTCAGATAGTATTGTTGAATGCCTTAAAAAGACAAGTATTATTGAAATAGAAAAAGGATACTTAATAGAAATAAAGTATCCCTATGAAAAGATAAAGGAAATAGATTATCTACTAAAAGACTATCAAGTAAAAGAAAAAGTATTTGATTCTTTAATCGAATCTAAAATATACGGAAATGATTCTTTAATAGATCTACTTGAAAATAATAAAATAGACTATCAAATACTAGATAATTTATATATAGAAAAAGTACACTAAAGTGTACTTTTATTTTATCCATTCTTTTAATCTTTCTTTAGAGATTAAACCTACATTCTTTTTAACTAGTTCACCATCTTTAAATAATAATAAAGTTGGTATAGACATTACTCCATATTCCATAGCTAAATCATCATGTTTATCAACGTCAATCTTAATTACATTTAGATTATCTTCTTTAGCTACTTCATCAATAATTGGAGCCATCATTTTACAAGGACCACACCAAGTTGCAAACATATCTACTAGTACTAGTCCTTCTTTTTTTAATTCATTGAAATCTTCACTATCTAATTCTTTTACCATATATGCCCCTAGTAATTACTTAAGACTTCAGATAAGCCAGCTCCACTTAACTTTTCTTTAGCAATTAATTCCTCTATTAATTCTTTTTGTACAACTTTATACTTAAGCATTATATCAATAGCTTTAGCATTATACTCATCACTAGTAATACTATTATCAGTTGTTAATGTATAAATATCTCCAATAGCATTTACTGTTGGACTAACTGCATTAGAAAGTCCTGGCATATGATTAAGTATAAATTTAGCAACCGATGACTCAGTATATTCAGGTTTATTTATTAATGGTTGATTAAGTAAGAATAAAGCTACAAAGCAGATTACTACTCCTTCAACTAATCCTACTATAAATCCCAATATCTTAGATGGTATACCAAGTATAATAGTTAGTTTTAATATCTTTTCTACTACTCCACTTAATGTGATCAATAAACTAAGTATAATTGATAATATTCCTGCTACGATAATAAATCCAATTAATTGATAAATAAAAATATTAATTGACTGAATACCTTTAAACATACCTCCAATATCAAAGAAAGGTAGATGTAAACATAACCAATTTCCTATTGGATTTTTTAATATAAATGCAAGTATTAATACTAGTAATTCTCCAACAAATATAACGGTCTGTTTAAAGAATCCTCTTTGGAATCCAAGTACTCCAAATAATAAGATTACTAGTAAGATTAAAATATCTATAATATTCATATAATCACCTCTAATTTAATTATACAATTCTTTATTTACTTTTGCTATATTTTATTTAATTATGTATAATATATATGTGTATAGAAAAGGGTGTTATATATGAATCGAGTAATAAAAGTATCTGATGAAACTAAAGAAAAAATGATTAAATACTATGAGAAGTATAAAAGAAATAAAGAGATCCCTTATGTAGTATTTCAAGCAGAACAAAATGGTACTGTAGTAACAATGTACGAATCTGGTAAAATTATGTTCCAAGGGGTTACAGCTGATGTAGATTCTGCTATGTGGCAAGAATTAGATGGACAACATCCTGAAGAAGAACAACTAAAAGATATCAAGAGTAAATACTATAATGTATCTGCTGTTGGTTCTGATGAAGTTGGTACAGGTGACTACTTTGGGCCTATTGTTGTAACAAGTACTTATGTACCAAAAGATTTAGTAAAAGATATTGAAAAATTGGGTATTACAGACTCTAAAAAGATGACTGATGAATATATCTTAAAAATAGCTCCTAAGTTATCAAAAATGGTCAAATATCGTACGATAATACTAAATAATGAAGAATACAACGAAAGATACTCTAAAGCGATTAATATGAATAAGATTAAAAAGATTGTTCCTGAATTAATAAAAAGAATTAAATATAAGAGTCAAATACTTAGTAATGCAGAATATAATGAAAAATATAGTAACGAATTTAATATGAACAAGATTAAATCTGTAATGCATAATAAAGTATTATGGAGAATGGTTCATGAAGAAGATGTAAAATATGATTATATTATTATAGATGAATTTGCTAAAGAAAATAGATATTATGGATATAATGAAGGAAATCCAAACATCCAAAGAGGAATTACTTTCTTTCCTCAAGCAGAAGATAAATGTTTAGCTGTTGCTGCTGCTTCTGTTATCAGTAGATATATTTTTCTAGCTGAATTTGATAAGATTTGTGATAGTGTTCACCTACCACTTCCTAAAGGAGCTGGAAAAGATGTTGATGAGATGGGAAAAGAAGTAGTAGAAAAGTATGGAAAAGAAAAGCTTAAAGAGATAGCTAAGTATAATTTTAAAAATACTGAACGTATTTTAGAAATTAGAATAATGTAATAAATTAATCATACACGTATTAAATACGTGTTTTTTTTATAATAAAAGAGTACCTTAATAGAGTAGTCAACTAAAAATAGACACTTTATAAAAAGAACTTTTAAAACCCTGATTCAATTTTGTATTGAATTGGGGTTTTATATTTTAATGCATAACTAGGCCT
>JAEEGL015480894.1_pt1 | contig 11838 bp, 10 predicted proteins | sample 9134231 | NCBI WGS metagenome assembly JAEEGL01 (sample SAMN16246548, study PRJNA631951) | gut metagenome | biome: gut microbiome; feature: rumen; material: fiber-attached | host: Bos | place: Iran: Karaj | collected 2018-10 | reverse complement strand
CCATCATTTTTGTCAATCAAAGCACTCTATGTGTACAAGCGATCTGCTGTTTATTTATGCCTCTTCATATGTTCTCTCGAATATACCGGAGCGTACAACATATATGTCATGCAGATCATCTTCCCGTACCACTATGTAATCTCCGGGTTCACCGCGGTAGTATTTTCCCGGATCCCACGCCGTGAACACCTTTACCCCGGTATCAAGCTTTTTTGCGAACACTCTGGTCCCTCCTGAAGAAACACAGGCCTTCATGTGATCGGACAGCTTATATACCTCTCCGTATATATTGTCTCTCACAGTCGGTGCATAATCGGATTCTATCTCAGGTGTACCTTCCACACACCGGTAACTTGAATTGAATTTTTCCTCACGGATCGGATAGACCTCTCCTTCAATACCTATCATCAGATACAGATCATCCTCCACGATCAGATCCACATCCCCTTCAAGGGTCCTGACAAGTATCTGGGTACCGGGTCTGATGACAGAAGCTGATCTCACATATCCTATCGTGACCGGCTTTTTTACATAGCATCTCATTTCAGAGGTGTCGATATCATACTCGGTGGCATAGATGATCTCATATGCACTTTGGTATGCCTCCATCCTCTCTTTAAGGTATTCATCCATCATCTCACCGGGATGCTCTTTTTCAAAAAGCTCCTTTGATATGAACCCGCCGGCCTTATTAAGATGCCCTCCCCCGTTTCCGATCTTATTGCAAAGATATGCGGCAAGCTCGTCCGCCTTTGTGATGGCGACACAGCTCCTCACGGACAGCTTGTACCCGCCGGGATTGGGATTATAGGCAACACAGGTATCCACTTCCTCGACCTGTATAACGAAATCACTTATGATCCCAAGTATGTTCGGATCACATTTTTCCGTCCGTATCACGGAGAAACGCCCCTCCTCTGAGAACATCTGTCCGTTCAGTGCACGGCTTGCTATGGAGAGTTCCCTTAATGAAAGATTTGTATTGATGAGATGGAATAACAGAGCGTCATCCCTTATAAGATCGTCCCTCATATCGCGGTCTATCGGATGAAACAACTCCTCGAACTGATTACTGTCGCTGTAGAGCCCGTAATACAATGCGGTCGAAAGACGTATATCCTCGTTCGCATCTATTCCCTCACTCCTTAAAAGATCCCATACAATAGTGGAGCAGGATGCCAGATTGCTGCGGATCCAACAGTTCTCATTTCCGATCCTTCTGCTTTGATGATGGTCGATGATCGCTATCACAGGTGCCTCAAAGGACTGGACATTTCCTTCTCCCCACTGACAGTCTGTCGTAATGAGAATATCAGCGTCCACTCCCCCGGTCTCATGCTCTATCGGGATCTCAAGTTCTTCTGTCATCAACAGGAGATTCGGCTTGGTGATGGGATTGGGGCCGCCGTAGATAAAGCGGACCTTCTTCCCCTTACCGCTAAAGAAATAATACAGTCCGTAACCCGATGCGATCGCATCCGCATCCGGATTATCATGGCATTGAATACAGATCCTGTCGTATTGCAACAGTTTTCCTAAGAATCCTTCCGTAGTCTTTTCCCTGATCTGACCCGTCATACTCTCCTCCCGACACTTCATGATGCCCTTCCCAAACCGTCCGACTTTTCAATTCTATCATGAATTACCACATAGAACACACATTTATACAGAATTGTGGTATCATACCCGGATCATCAAGTATCGGCGTCATGTATCGACGTCATGTATCGGATCCGCGAATTATTGTTGTTGACAGGCTTTTGTGCTAAAATATCGCTCATGAATGTCAACGATCTTTTGAATGTCGGTAACAGCATCCTGAATGATGTATCCAGATCCGTGGAAAGCGGGAATTTCGAGGGCCTCGGCGAGCGCACAAAGGAGCGCGTAGCCTTTGCCGCTTCTCAGTTTGCCGCCACTTCGTCCCAGACAAAGACTCAGAACGGGACAGGTAACCGGACCTCGAACAATACTTCGAACCGGACTTCAAACCGGACCGATACACAACATCGCACAGGATCTTATGTTTCAAAACATAATAATAACAGACAGCAGGTAAGATACACACAGAGTACCCCCACCAGCTACTTCCTGCGCAACCCCCGTAAGAAGACTGCAGGGCTTGGCAAGATCGTAGCAGGAGGCATAGGATGCTTTTTCGGTCTGGTGGGTTCACTGACAGCCTTCAGTACTGCCGGCGCCCTTTCTATGCTGACGTCCGCATCCGTTTTATCCAGTATGGGCTTTGCGGCTTCCTTCGGTGTAGGTATCTTCTTTACCGCCATCTTTCTGATCTCTTTAGGTTTCATCTTTTCCGGCACAAAGCTCCGCAAGCTGGTGGGCCGCTACTATGAATACGGTGAAGCCGTTGGAAATGCGGAGTATTTCAGCATCAGGAAGCTTGCCGAGAAGCTTGGCATCTCCGCAAGGGAACTGACTAAGGATATCGAGAAGATGATGAACATCAACCTCCTTCGTGGTGCCCGGATGGACAGGAATAAAACCACCGTCATGCTCACCGATAAGGCTTATGAGCAATACCGTACCGCAGAGGTCAGCCGTATGCAAAGAGAGGCTGAACAGATGCTCAAGAATGAACAACCCGCCCCGGATGTCAGCCGGGTGGACAGCGATGTGGCCCGCATCATCGAGGACGGTAACAAAGCCATCGTATATGTGCGTCAGATCAATGATGAGATCCCCGATACCAAGGTTATGTCCGACAAGCTGTACAGACTCGAGGAGATCATGAGAAGGATCTTTGAACAGGTGGAAAAGGATCCTTCAAGCGCCGGAGACTTAAGACGCTTCATGGACTACTATCTCCCTACCACCACCAAGCTCCTTAGCGCATATGTGGAGTTGGACAGACAGCCGGTGCAGGGAGACAATATCAGAAGGACCAAGGATGAGATAGAATCCTCGCTGGATACTATAAATGATGCCTTTGAGCAGCTTCTGGACAGTATGTTCAGTGATATGGCCATGGATATATCCACTGACATATCCGTTATGAAGACCATGATGGCTCAGGACGGTCTTGCAGACAGCGATAATTCACTCTTCACCCCCGATGGAGAGATGAAATTCCAATAAATAGAAATATCAACAGACAGATATCAGGAGGATAAAGACATGGCTGAAACGACATTTGAAGATCTGGAACAGAGTGCACCTACTCTTACATTTGATGCTGCACCCGAAACACCCGCTGCACCCCAGGCGATAACTGCGCCCGAAGCACCGGCTCCGGTAGTAAGTGTAAAGGAGCGTACGGAAGCAATGGCCAAGGATGTCTCCCTCACTCCCGAGGAGATGAAGCAGGTAGACGCCTTCGTAGAGCAGATCGATATATCCAATTCCCAGGCGATACTGAACTATGGCGTCGGCACACAGAAAAAGATGGCAGACTTCTCGGAGAAGGCCATTGATAATGTACGTTCCAAAGACATGGGAGAAGTGGGACAGATGCTCTCAAGTCTTGTTACCCAGCTTAAGGACTTTGATGTGGAGGAGAACGAAAAGGGTCTTGCCGCCATATTTAAGAAAGGCAGCAACAAAATGGTAGCCATGAAGGCAAAGTATACCCGTATCGAGGCTAATGTGAATACAGTGACCACAGAGCTTGAAAGACATCAGGTACAGCTCATGAAGGATGTTGAGCTCTTGGACCGCATGTATGATCTGAACCTTAATTATTTCCGCGAGCTTACCATGTATATCATAGCCGGCAACAAGCGTCTGGAGAAAGCAAGGAACGAGGAACTCCCTGCTCTGCAGAAAAAGGCGGAGGAGTCTGGACTTCAGACCGATGCCCAGGCAGCCAAGGATTATGCTGCACAGATCGACCGCTTTGAGAAGAAACTCCACGATCTGGAGCTTACAAGAACCATTGCCATGCAGACCGGTCCTCAGATCCGTATGGTTCAAAGCTCGGATACGGTCATGGCTGAGAAGATCCAGTCAACCATCGTTAACACCATCCCCCTTTGGAAAAACCAGATGGTGATCGCTTTAGGAGTGGAGCATGCGTCTCAGGCAGCCAGAGCCGAGCGCGAAGTCAACGAGATGACCAATCAGCTCCTCATGAAGAACGCGGACAGACTGAAGACAGCAACCATAGAGGCCGCCAGGGAAAGTGAGCGTGGTATAGTCGATATCGAGACTCTTCGTCACACCAACGAGCAGCTCATTTCCACCATAGACGAGGTTATGGCCATACAGAAGGACGGTCGTGAAAAACGTGCCGAGGCTAAACAGGAGCTTATACGTATAGAGGATCAGCTTAAGGATAAACTGCTTGAGGCTTCAAACACCTGATCATGGAAAGCTTGGATCATGGCTAATGCATTAAAGATAAGAAAATTCAAAGAGGATGAGCTGATACTTGAAGAGGGTGAGATAAGCCGCACCATCTATAAGCTGTTGTCCGGAAAAGCCGCCATATTTAAGAATTACAAACAATCTGATGAGTATCTTGTGGGCATCATATCCGAAAAGAAATGCTGCGGCGAGGTAGGACTGCTCACAGGATCTCCGGAGCTGTATTCCGTAGTTGCCTTGACGGATGTTGCCGCACTTGAGGTTACTGAGGAGGGATTTGATGATTTTATTCAGAACAACCACTCCAACATAAAGGACATCATGCAGAACATGGCAAGGATGATAACCATCCAGGATACCAATATAAGGATGCTCACAAAAGAGTTGGAGGATGCCTTCGGACAGGATAAGCGGCGTAAGGATGAGATCATGTCAAAGCTGCAGCGCTATGTCCGCAAAACTCCCGACGGATTAAGATATACCAAGCAGATAAGGTGATCAGGGACTTTTGGAGTACTTATTCCTTATATACTGCTCTCCTATCCCCATGATGATAAAGATATAGGTAGTAGCTATGAACTGCTGATAACAGAATACATTATGGCTTACATATGCCGTAACGCAAAGAAGTGTGCATATTGAATATATGCACTCTTTTTTTGTCTTCATGTATCTTACTATGCTGCCTGCAAAGATCCCTGCGTAGATCACTCCACCCAAAAGACCATAGTTGATGATGGCTGTAAGTATCTCGTTATGGGCATTGGTAAGGACCACATTGGGTTCGCACATAATTGTCTGATCATGAACATAGTCCTGTATCACATGATAGAACTGATCCGCTCCCACTCCGAGCAGGGCATGTACGGGATCATTACGTATCTCGGCAATATATGAACATGCGGCATCATGCCAGATGGCTCCTCTCACATTCCCCCACATGGGATCGAATACAAGATAACGGTTTGTACTGCGAAGAGCCTCCGGAAGCCTTCCAGTGGTATTAAGGACGATATATATGATCATCCCTGCGACAAGGATCAGGATCATGGTCCAGTATATACCGGGGATCACTTTGACGCTTTCCCTGCCTTTATCCATACCGTGATCACCGGCATATCTCAACACTCCGTATACTATGGCAAGGACTGCTATGACTGCCCATATGAGAGCCCCCTGAGAAACATACAATGACAGAGGGTCGATCCAGGTCATCCGGTCCCTGAATATCATCTGCAGTAATCCTGCAAGCCTGAAGGATAACAGGATGATAAGACAGCTCTCAAGTGCTCTCAGTATACGGCTCATATCGCCCCATGATACCGTAAAGAGAACTGACAGCACCATGAAGATGGTGAAGAATCCGCTGTCCATATCCTGCATCACAAGAGCCATGGAGCTTATTACAAGATGGATCAGTGAAACCTTCCACAGCACGGCAGATCTCTCCTCATGCCATACCAGAAAGAGGGATATGGGTAAAAATATCATGAGATAAGAGGAGAACCAGGACACCTGTCCTATGGTTGAAAGGAATCTGTTGAAAAGCTCAAGTGGCAGAGCAATATACAGCGAGAGAATATCAAAGCCCAGACGCTGCAGTATCCCTATGAGGAATACTATCCCCGAGGAGGCAAGCGATGCATATATAAGAAGCTCGGTATCATATATATCAAAAAACCTGGACATGACAAGATACAGATATATGAACATGAATTGAGTGGCAAGACCCATGTTCCAGGTCTCGTAGCCGATCAAAAGCTCACCCTTATAGGGAGAGACCAGTGAAGAGATCGCAAGGACCAAAAGATACAACAGCACAAAGATATCCACTTTGGAGAGTTTTATTCTCCTTATAAAATCCGCTGTACTGCTCCCTGTATCCTTTATATATATGACGGTCCCTATGATGATCAAAAGTGCTGACAGGGGTATGAAGGTGGGTATGATGATGCCGTAAAGCTGTATGCCGTAGGTGGCGGACATCAGGAGTCCGAACTTCAGATAGGAGGTTCTGGTATATCCGGGACTTATGACAAAGGGAAATACCATTACAATAACAATAAGGTAAAGGTTTATCAGCCATCTGACCATGATAAGAGGGCTGTTTGATGTCCTGTATTCATTTGCATCAGCACTTACGCTTTCCTTTTTAAGTCTCCTGCTCATGCACACAAGTCTCCGTCATTTGGCTATGAGTTTTCCCACAACTACGAATCTGCCGTTCTCCTCCTCATAATCGCAGGTGGACAAGGTGATAAGCCTGTCTCCCCACTCGGCATCCACTCCGGTGTCATATAAGGACAGTGCCTTCATATTGGCTACTCCCTTTTTAAACTCCTTGGGATCCGCAGGGTCTATGAAATCATAATATCTGAATCCTATATCGGTGTCGGTATATACCTTCGACTCAAAGGCCGCCATAACTGCCCATGTGCCGGTCTCATATATGGAATTAAACCTGATATAGGGATGTTTCCTGAAATAGTCTTCTGATTTGTACTTGTCCAGATCGCCGAACATGGCGCCGCTTCGCATGTGATGGCCGTATATTATGAGATTTGCGGTGGGCTTTATCACATCACATCTGTCATCAAGGAATAAAGACCCGTTCTTATCCTCCTGCTGATCAAAATTATGATCGATGTAATAAGTACTGTCGCCGTTCATGGACTGCATCACGGGATAATTGATCTTGGTATCATCGATGGAGATCCAGCCTATAATGTTCTGATTCTTCTCCAGCAGCGGTTCAAAGTCAGAGAGGACATATAAGACTCTCTCCGCCTCTTCCTCCTCCGTAGGAGCTGTGTCCTCGGAAGATATGTCTGTGGGAGTCCCTCCGGGAACATCCGCTTCAACCCTCGAAGAGAGCGACGTTACGTCGCTCTCTGTCCTTTTCATTTCATAATAATACCAGCCCACGTAGCCAAAACATGCTACGGCAACGAGCAGGAATAAGATCCTTATGATGTTTCTTCTCATTATTCGGTCTTAAGCTGTGATACCATGTTGCTGATCTCTGTCATAAGCTTCTGGAAATTTTCAACCATGGCAACATTCTTCATGCTGCGCTCCGATACCTCCTGAGTCGAAGCAGATATCTGCTCAGAGGAAGCAGAAAGCGTGGTAACGCTGTCCACTATCTCGTTATTGGCAACTGCAAGCTTTCCTACAAGTCCGTTAATATCGTTTACACCCTCATCCAGTTCTATGACCGCATCGTATATGGAGTTGAACTGCTCCTCGGCATTCTGTGCCACTTCTCTTTCACTGCTGGAGATATCAACGCTCTGATCAACCTTGCTCACCACATCATCCGCATCCTTTGATAATTCGTCCAGGATGGAGGTTATCTTCTCGGTAGCGTCCTTGGTCTGCTCCGCGAGACTTCTGATCTCGTCAGCAACGACTGCAAAGCCCCGTCCCGCTTCTCCGGCTCTTGCGGCCTCTATGGATGCATTCAATGCCAGCAGGTTTGTCTGGGATGATATGGACAGGATCATATCAGTGATATTTCGCACCTCTACGGACCTCTCCTGCAGATTTTTTGCAGACTCCTTCATCTGGGCGCCGAATTCTATGGCCTTGTCCACCTGATCTCCCAGCTCCTTCATGGCACTGGTACCGCTCTCCGCCACGCTCTTGGTCTTGGCGGAACTCTCCAGTATGGTCTGGGATCTCTCGTTGGTAGTATCTATTATCTGCTGTATATCCTGTGTCTGGGTGGTCTGGGATGTGATGGCGTCTGTATTGGAAGCGACACCTGCTGAAATTCCTGACAGAGAATCATTCATTCCCTCTGTCTCTTCCTTGATCTCTTCTATGGACTTCTCGGCAACGGAGATATTTTCATTAACGGTCTTTGCCACCTCAATGATGCGCTCTGCGGTAGCCTTGTTCTTCATGAACTCTTCCTTAGCGGCTCCGATCTGCTCCTCAAAGAAGAGATTCAGCGTCTTGATACCGAGCTTTGACACCAGAGCGGTCAGTACCACGATGATCGTCATGATCATTACTGTCTCAAGCTGCTCCGCAGCATTTTCTGCGCTTGCGATGATCATGATGATCTTTATCAGATTGAGCACCACGAAAGATACTATGCCGAAATTCACACACAGCTCATCAAGTGTGAACACTGCGATGATAAGAACGGGTATCATATATGCATAACAGCCTGTAGCCGTAGTCAGAAGCATCAGCAGAGCGTATACGATGCTGTATGATATGACCACATATCTTGAAAACAAGATTTCTCCACCCTTCTTTCCATACACTATCATCACAATGGATCCGATAAGGGCAGCCACAGCTGCAATGATCGGGATGATGCTCTTATACGGAGCAAGATCCGATTGGTTAAGCTGAGCCACATTTCCTATTACTATGAAAACCGATGCCACTACCTGAACTATAAAGAAAACCCTGTTTACTCTTTTAAGATGCGCTTCCATATCTCCCTCCGTAAAAAACACAACATATTGTGTTTAGTATATCACTTTCTCACAATATTTCCACATCTATTTTTATTATGGGGTATCGACAGGCATGAAAAAACAGCCGCCTGCGAACATTTTACAGGGATAGCGGCTGCTTTTTTGTAACTCTATGCCCAAAGAGTCAGTCTTATATTTACTGAGGCTTCTGGAAATGCTGGTAATCCTTAAGTGTCTTCCAGTTGCCGCCCCAGGTGAAGCCATGGGCCTTGAAAAGCTCATATGCATCGTCCCCGGGCCCTATCTTATGAGGAAAATCCGCCGAACGATCTCCATAGGGTTCCGAACCCGGAGGGGAGATGCGGATCTTGCCATCCGGATAGGTCACATACGGATTGTAAAAGGGGTTAATGTCTATGGCGACGCCCATGGCATGCTTAGAGAGATTATTCGATCCCGAAACCGTACGGAAATTAAAGCATGAGGTGTTGTTATCCGCACATGACAGATCGTCATCCCCGCCGTAATCATCTATAAGACGTATCTTGTCTATCTGGTACTTTCTGTTATACAGCTCCGTAAATATCTCTATAAGGTCCTTTGCTATGCTTTTATTGCACACCAGTTCCCCAACCTGCGGATTACCGTTAAAGTCGTAATAGGACAGTCTCAGATAACGAAGATCATCCCTTGATATAGGGCAGTCTGCAGGATAGGATACCCCGCTCATGCGGGCGAATACCGAATCAGGTATAGGCTCACTGGTGAATGTCCCGGCAGCTGATCGTGATAGATCATCCTCTGTTTCATCACCCTCTTCCGCGGACTGATCGGACACTTCCTGATCCGGTACTTTCTGATCGGACACGGACTCACCGGATACTGTCCCGCCGCCTTCTGCAGCTGCTGAATTACGGGATATTTCCACACTGCCCGTTTCATTGGGATTACGGGATGATGCATTTGAGTCTGAGTGAACCTGCATCATGGCAGGTTCGCCGGTTCCTGCAGGATCGGATGCTTCAGCCATATCCTTTGCGGCACCTGCAGTTATATCCAAGGCCGCTTCTGTCTTCTCTCCTGCCTCTCCTGCCTCTTCCGGTCCTCCCGATCCTTGCGGTCCTCCCGGCACGTCGGCTGCCGTCCCGGATACCTGGGGATTTTCGGACTCACTGTTACTGTCTGTTTCAACTTCTGATCCGGCATTATCGGATGTATTCCGGGAAGTCCCGCCGGCTTTACTGCCGGCACAGGATGCAAGGACAGTTACAAGAACTGCCGTAAGCATAAGCGTGTATATGGTTTTTAATACTCTGTTCATCATGTTCTGTATTATATCAAATCTCCTGTTTGCAGAGAAAGAACAAAACATGATCCAATGCTCATACTGACCGGATCATGCGGCCATCATGACGGATCATGGATATTCTCATGCCACAATAATTAAGAGAAAAACCCCGCCGGCTTTGAACAGAGCCCGGCGGGGTGTATGTTTAGTATGATCAGATCACAACAGATATCACTCCTGTACAGTTTCAACAGTTTCTGCAGTCTGACCGTTCGATCCCTTAAGTTCCTTGTAAAGTGCGGCTTGAGTCGAGTTCTCATAAGGTGAAACATAGAAAAGTCCTACAAGTCCGCAGGTGATAAGTGAAAGGAGCTCCCAACCTATAAAGGACAGATCCAACAGGAAGGCTCTCCACTTATGTCCGTTCATCATCTCACGTGACCTTGTGATGACCTCCTTGGCAGAAAGCTGGGGCTCGTCAAGGAGGATATAAGGTACCATCTTATATGAATATGACTTGATGATCCCCGGTATGACAAGAAGACAGAACCACAATGCAAGGAATATATCCCTGAGAAGTATGGTTATGACAGATCTCTTGTAATCACCGAAGCCTGCCTTAAGCTCATCAAGAGTAGCATCATTCTCAAGGTTCTCCTTGAAGAAGATCCGGCATCCTACCTCAAGGGGATTGAGAACGAATATTCTCAATATGATCCATATGATAGAGAATACTAACAGGAACGAAGCAAAAACTGCGAGAACACCGGCGAGCATGGACAATTCTTCACTGGACATGCCGGATGTATCGAGATTCTGTAAGTTGTTCGCATTACTGGTCTGTCCTACAGCGCTTGAACCTGCTGCAAGGATCGAAAGAATAAGAGAAGCCAGTACGCATCTCCAGTAATTCTTCTTGAAGGCTGCTTTACCTTTGCTTTTTACATCAGATATACTCCACATAAATCAAATCCTCCTGTTCATGAATATATCAATTTTATACGATTCAGTTATAATACACATGATCTAATAAAAACGCAACCCCGGATCTACAGGTTTTTCTGCTCTCTTAACGTCCGTATTATCTCGTCATGATTCTCGGCGATATGCGGTCTCGTACAGTTGATGCAGGATTTTACTCCATCCTTCATCAGGAAATCACCTCCGCACTTCTCCTTCAGATGATACAGAGGGCAATAACAGAACATGCAGTTAAAATCCTCCGGATCCACACCTTTATGACAGGGGAAGTATTTACACTCCCTGTTGGAGAAAAACTTTTCCGCCTCATGCATTGGTTTTGCCAAGCCTCTTTTCTATCTTCTTAACGCAATAGTAACACGTAGGTACTATGTACATAACGCCTGCACACCAGGCTACCTGATCTGCCCAGGTTATGGCATCGTATCCGAATACAGGGACAAAGGCAAAGGACACGAAGATCCTGGCTATCATCTCACTGGTCCCGGAGAATATGGTTCGACCCGAGAATCCAAGACCCTGACAGGACATCCTGGTTATATTAAGTATGGCAAGGACCCAATAGCAGGTCCCCATCCTCTTAAGATACAGAGCCGACGCATCCAGTATCTGGGTCTGGGACGGAGCGATAAACAACAAGGACATGGTCCTTCCGAAGAAGATCAGTACAAGCCCTATGAGTATCCCGTATGCAATGGATATCAAAAGCCCCTCTTTTATTCCCTGCTTTATCCTGGACACCTTTCCGGCTCCGTAGTTCTGACCGGCAAAGGTGGCAACGGCATTGGCCATGGCATCGAAGGGACACAT
>JAEEGL015472713.1_pt1 | contig 11838 bp, 6 predicted proteins | sample 9134231 | NCBI WGS metagenome assembly JAEEGL01 (sample SAMN16246548, study PRJNA631951) | gut metagenome | biome: gut microbiome; feature: rumen; material: fiber-attached | host: Bos | place: Iran: Karaj | collected 2018-10 | reverse complement strand
CGGACTGCTGAATCTTCTCCGTAAATATAAACTTCACCGTTACGTAAAAGAAAGCTTGCAATTCTGTAATCATTGATTTTACTTTTTAAAGTGAACGGTTCGTTTTCAAATTGAATCAGGTTCTTTGAAAAACCTTTTGAGGCATTACCCCAGTTTTTTTTCTCGCTGATTTTTTTTGCACCCTGTTTTCGGATTGAACAGTCGTTTGAAGCTCCAAAGCAGACAGGCACAAGCTGTGTGAGTGTATCACCATTCCAGACAGCATTAAAAACGATGGCGCATTCAGGTTCTATCTGAAGTTTTTCTTCGTTTTTTGGAAAGATGATTTTTTCAGCATCAAAAGGAAACACTGCAAGAAACTGCGGAATTAACTCACCCGAGCCACTGTTTTGCGACAGCGGCAGAAAAGTGGGGAACACGGCCTTAGGAGCATTCTGTTCTGCAGTTTTTACGTTTTTAAAATCTGCAGCTTCGCCTGCCTGTTCAAGATGGCCGGTAAAATTTCCTGCAACACCAAAGCACGGAATATTTTTTGTTTTATAAAATCGTTCATATCATCCTCAATCAGATTTTTTGTAAAGAATGGAAGGTCTTCCGCTTGAGCCCTGTTTTACATCATCATTTAAGAAACCTTGTTCTTTCATGTAATTCATATAATGGCGTGCGGTAACAACAGAAAGTCCAAGTTTTTCTGCAACGGATTCTGCAGTCTGCCAGCCGGGATTCTCGCAGATATATTCTTTTATGTGTAAAAGTGTTTTTTCATTTATTCCTTTTGGAAGATTTTTCTGATCAAACAAATTTTCTTTTTCATGATTTGCAGAGAGAGAAATAATGTTATCTATACATGACTGATCTAAAACGCTGTTCTGTTTTAAAATCTTATTGTGCGAAACAAATTTTTCAAGTGCTACCTGAAATCGTTCATAAGCAAAAGGTTTTATAAGATAATCAATTACGCCAAGGTGCATTGTTTCTTCAATAGTTTTTGTATCGTTTGCTGCAGTAACCATTATTACTTCTGATGAAATTTTTTTCTCGCGGATTTTTTTAAGCGTTTCAATTCCATCCATGTAAGGCATATAAACATCGAGGACTATTAAATCAACGCTGTTGGAGTCAAGATAATTGAGGGCGTCCTGTCCGTTTCTAAAGGAAGCAGCAACAGTGAACAGAGGATTCTTACAGACATACTGTTCATTTATCATTGCAACCATCGGATCATCTTCTATAACAAGTACCTTATATTTCATAATTACTCCGACTGTGTTTTCATCATCACAATAAAACATGTTCCTTCGTTCTTTTGTGATTCAAATGAAATTTTTCCGCCAAGACTTTCTATTAAAAGACGAGTGTGATAAAGGCCTACACCTCTTCCTTCTCCTTTTGTAGAAAAACCGTTTTCAAAAATCCGATTCTGTATTTCTTCAGGAATTCCACAACCTGTATCTTTTACGGTTATTAAAAGTGAACCGGGTTTTGTCATTACACCAAAATGAAGTTCGTTCTGTTTGTATTGTGTATGCTGCACCATGTTCATTGCATCAAGTGCATTGTCTATCAGATTTCCTGTTATAGTAATCAGCGCTTCAGAAGGAACATCAATATCATTTGAACAGAAATGCAGGTTTTCATCAAGAATAAATTTTACATTACATTCTGACGCTCTTGCAATTTTACCAATCAGTAAAGCAGCAAAGGAAGCGTTGTCTATAGAATTCATAACGTTGCTGATTGTTTCGCGCTGAATGATAGAAATATTTTCTATATAAGATTGTGCTTTTTCATATTCACCGATTTGTATAAGTCCTAAAATTACATGAAGCTTGTTTGTAAAATCGTGATTGTTTGCGCGCATTGAATCAACAAGAAATTTTGTTCCCTCAAGGTCTTCTGCAAATTCAAGAAACTGTTTTTTTATCTTTTTAGAAAAAGTTACGCTTATTGCAAGTTCGATTAAAATTGCGGCAACTGTAACAGTTAAAAAAAGCAGGACAGTTCTGATTGTAACACTACGCATGGAAGTTTTAAGTTTTATAATCATTATAAAACCTTCGTAGTTTCCATTTTCGTCGTAGATTGCAGAATAAGTACGGCGCTGCGGACCTGAAGGGCCGATGTTGTTTTCTGTAAGAAAATCAAATTTCATTGTTGAAAAATCCGGGTGAGTGCCGTCAAACTGTGTGTTTATGAGTTCATGCCGCGCATGATAAATTCGGTTATTGTTTTTATCAACAATAGAAATTACATCTATGTCCGGTAAGTCTTTTATAACTGAATCCATGTAAACGGTAAGTTCTTCCTGCGGCATATTTTTTGCAAATGAATAAAGACGCGTTACCAGTTCCGATGTGTCCTGCAGAGACTGATTAAAAGCTTTGTCATTAGAAGAGATATTTATAATCGTCCCACCGATTGTAAGTAAAATCGTTATACCTATAATCAATGCAAGGTGATTCCGTTTAATTTCTTTTCTGACTTCATTAAGAGTCTTTCGACTGAAAGCATTTTTCATTACAAACTGATTTTACACCTTACAGTTTTATTTTTCTACTTTTTGAAAATAAAAAAAAGTTTTACGAAAGTTAAAAAAATAAGCATGTGTTCCAGGGAATTCTCGACCGCTAAATCAGAAAAGTTTTTCAGGGTTCAGATAAGTAAGATTTGCTGATAAATATAAAATCAGGAGCCACTGCCGGTAAATTCCGCAGGGGCTTTTTTTACTTAGGCCGCATTTTTCTCCCATTTTTTTCTCATTTTTCCACTTGTTTTAAAAACACATCACTTATACAATATTCTTATGAAAATGACAAAATTGCAAATAATGTCAAAATTAGTACGAAGAAGTGTTTTAGGGTTATTAATGCTGGGACTGAGTTTTACGTCGTGTGAAGATCAGACGGTTCCGCTGCCTACAAACGAAATATCCAGTTCAGTAGTAAAGTTTAATGCGCCGCTTAATCTTACCGCAACGCAGGGAAGTTACCGCAGCATAACATTAAACTGGTCAGGTGTAGAAAAAGCATATCAGTATTACATTTATTCTTCTGCAACACCAACTGCAGATTTTGAACTCTGCGGTGAAACAAAGGGCAGTGTATGTTCTTACACGGTGCACGAAGAGCCGGGCACGAATCGTTACTATAAAGTTCGGGCTGTAAAATATGACGAAACGCTTTCGCCGTTCAGTGCTGTCGTAATGGGTTCAACGCTTGCTGTTCCTTCCATTGTATATATCAATAATGATTCAGAAAATGCAGCGTCAACAGTTTCGTGGTGGATGAAAAACTGTTCGGATTCAACATACAAAAAAAATGTAAAATATGAAGTGCGTCTGTTTTCTTCATCAAAAACTGAAATCCTTGATGAAAAATTAGTTGACGGAGATACGGACACAGTTACTTTTGAAAATCTTTCAGCATCAACAACTTACTGGTATCAGGTTGCAGCTTATGTAACAACAGATCAGACTAAAATAGAAGAAAGCGCATTTTATGATTCAACAACTGCACACTGTCTTGTACCGATGGCGCCGCTTAATCTTACGGCAGAGCGTGGAATTAAAAAAGATGCAGTTGTTCTTTCATGGGATCTTCCTGATTTTGTTGAAGTTCTTGAAGACGACGGTTCCTATACGTATCATCCGGTTTACTTTACAGTGAGCCGCAAAATAAAAGATTCAACAGAAGCATGGAAAGTTATCTGCGATTACGCCGGAATTATGAAAGGTGATTTGCCGGGTATTCAGATAACTCCTTACGATGGTGATGACAAAGTTACAAGTTCAGTTGCTGAGTATCAGAATTATATTCCAAAATCAACATTAACTTATTCTGATACTTTTGAAGTTGTAAATGGTGTTCAGTATGAATATAAAGTTCAGTCTTATGCTGATGATTCAGCGGATGCAGTTACATCAGAAAAACTTTCTGTTTCTCAAACTCAGGGCTGGCTTTGTCCTATGCCTTCAATTTCAGTTTCTGCTGAATACGTTATCGCTGAAAATAAAAAATACGAATCAATTTCGCTGAGTTTTAATTCATCAGTAAAAACATTTGAAGATTCTGCTGAATATATTTATGTTCTTGAAGAAAAAAAGACGGATTTTTTAAGCGGAACAACAGAACTCATTCAGATAAAAAAATTTGATTCAACAATAAGCCTTAATAATTTTTCACGCACATTTGATTCAGATGCTTTGCAGAACAATGCAGGATATTACACGTACAAAGTTTATGTAATAAATGCTTTGGATGCGGATTCCGTTGATGAATCAAAGTATGAAACACTGTCTATTTTAAGTGTTTCAGCTTCTGCAAAAATTACCGTTACAGAGGATCCTGAACGTATGCCGAAAATTCAAAACTTTACTATTAAAGACGGCTATTCTTCTAAGTATTTGATTTCATGGACTTATGATGAAACATGCGTTTATTCACTTTCATGGAATGATTATGATGTAAACGAAAATCAGATTGCATCAGATACTTACGACTTAACGGAAGAAGATGTTTCTTCTGCATCAGATGGCACAGCTTTTACTTATGAACATGCTGCACCTTCAGGAACGCGCAGGCTTTATACTCTTACTGCAAACAAAGGTCTTGAAGTTTCTAAAACTTACGAAGAAAAAGTTTATACACTCGGAACTCCAAAGATTGTTCAGAGAGGAATTTCTTACGATTCAATCTGCATTGAATTTGATGAAGTACTAAAAGCTGATTCTTACGAAGTAGAAGCTGAGTATTCTGATTCCGCAGAAAAAATAAATTATACTGATGAACAGCTTTCTGTTGATGAAACAGACAATGCAGGAACTAAAGTGCTTAAATATACTTTAAGTGAACCTGAAGGTTTTGATGATGCGTTAAAATCAGGAAAAGAAATTACTCTAAAAGTAAAGGCAATAAACAGTTCTACAGGAGATTCAACAACAGGTTCCGTTTGTACCTGTACAATGGGACCAGCTCTTGTAAAAGCAAATATTGAAAACTTTAAAGAAAAAGAAATCGATGTTACGTGGAACGAAATTCCTCAAGCAGGCGGTTATCTCGTATTCAGAACAAAATACATTTACAATTCAGATTCTACAAAATGGATTTCAAGAAAATCATTCTGTGATGCATATTATGTTGAAGGAACACAAATATCTGTTGCAGGCGGAGATGATATTTGCAAAGAAGTTTCGCTCAGTTTAAAAGACGGTGTTTATACACTTAATGATGTTTATGATTCACTCAAAAACGAAACTTCTTCTTACGAAGTTAACCAGGCAAATATTATTGCGGGGCTTCCTTACGGGTACACGGTTATTCCTGTTCTTTCGCAGTCTGATGTTGAACGCGACTACGGCGAAGATGAATTTGATTTTGGAAGTGTTCCGAATTTAACATGCAGAAAAAAGTTTGCTTACAAAAATATAAGCGAAACTGTTGGTTCAACTTACGGTTATGGACTTAATGTGCGAGCTGCAAAATGTGAAGACCGCGATGCTGTTAAAGTTGAATGGAATGTTCCTTACAAACATGATGATGCTGCAACGCTTTACAAAAGGCCGGCGGGTTCATCGGAAAACAGCTGGACAAAAGTAAATGCAAATGTTTTTGCAGGAGATGTTCAGGCAGAAGATAAACTTTCTGCTCAGGATAAATACAATGCATTTGAATATGCAGTTGTTTACAAAAAAACTACAGCATCGATTTCACTTGATGATTCGTTTGTAAAGGACGCTGCTTTTGTTGGTCTTTCAAAACCTGAATCCCGCGATAAATATGAATACAGCGGAACATCAAGAGAGAATCAGAACAAGGGTTATCTTATGGTATTGCCATTCAGCGCACAGTACGGCGGAGATACAAGAAAGTATTCAGAAACCGTTATCTGGGATGAATGGAATTTTGAAGAAAAAAGCATTGCCCCTGAAAGCTACGAGCTTTACATAAGAAACTACAATCTTGGTTCCGGCTGGGTAAAAGCTGCTTCCATTAACAGAGAGGGCGAAGCAACGCCTGTTACCCTTTCTGATATTACGAGCACGTCGCCAAATAAAACTTCCCTTAACTTAGAAGTAACATCCCTTGCTGCAGGAACTTCCGGCACAACAAACGGAATGCTTAAAGTTCTTCGCGATGCAAAACATTATTACAAGCTTTGTGTTACAAGAGGTGAACTCAGCGTTGATATTGGTGATGAAGGCGATATTTTTGCTTACCGGCAGATTACTGATGAAGAACTGGTAAAAGGTGCGCTGCTTGTAATGGCATACGGATTTTATCTTGATGCCGGAGGAAGTGCAGATCTTGGAAATGTAAATTCAAAAATGAAATATCAGGACGGCAAAAATTTTTCAACCTCAAACGGAGGAACAGTTTCATTTGGTAAAGGCAGTTATACACCAAGCATTTCTGAAATAGGAAAATATGCTGCTGATGTTAATTTTACAAATTATGCGCCGTCTATGAAAACTCCGTCGGGAGAATATACAGAGTTCTTAAAAATTACAGCAGGCATTTCTGTTCAAATAAAAGGAACGGCTGATTATTATTTAAATAGATTCAGAAATGACGGATGTACTGTTACCGTTTCTGCGCTTGATGCTGATGTTCCTGGTAACAGAACACTTTCAGTTACGATGGAAACAACGGAAGCAAAAAAGCGTACGGTAAAGGTCGACGGTAAAACTTTGGCAGATACTTCCAGTGAAGATGTACGCAGACAATGGTTCCCTGTTCAGTATTCAGATGATCATTCATGGATCGCAGATACTTCATACGGATGGTGGGTGGAATAAAATGAAAAAACTTTTTATTACTTTTTCAGCAGCGAGTTTATTTTTTATTTCATGTGCAGATTTTTTTCAGGGTGACATTCCGATGGACACAGAAAAAAAAGGAGGCTCGCTTGCACAGTTTTTTAAGCCTGAACCGGCAATAGAAAAACTCGGCGTTTCAAGTCAGATTTTTGCAAGTCAGGGTGAGTATTCCGGCATAATAAAACTTCAGTGGTCTGCAGTTGAAAATGCAAAGTCTTACCGCATTGAACGTGCAGCTGTTCCAAAAAAGAATGACGGTACGTGGGCTCTTCCTGAAGAAACAGTATTCATTCAGATTGTTGAGCACAATTATTCAACAGTATACACGGATACAATTCTTCCTGATCCTCAGAGCCTTGATGAAGAATACGGTAACGTTTACTACTATCGTGTTCAGGCAGAAAACATCGGTAAAAAATATACAGAGGGAGACTTTACTGATTTTACAAAAGATGATACTGCAGGACTCGGCTGGCTTTTTGCTCCGCCTGCTGAAGTAATTGCTGATAAAGGCAAAAGTAAAACTGATATCAAAGTAAAATGGGAACCGGTAACAGGAGCTGCTTCTTACCGTGTTTACCGCGGACTTGATACTTCAAGTATGGAGCGCATAGGAACAACTTACGGCAACATAACGGAATATGTTGATACAGTTTCTGCTGCAAATCAGGGTGTTGAGTATTATTATAAAATTACTGCAGTCAACGGACTTTATAATGAATCGCAGCGCAGTTCTGAAGCACTGGGTTATGCTTTAAAAGAAGGCGCTCCTGTTGCTCCTGATACGAGCACAATTACAAACGGACTTGCACAGAGTAAAACTTCTCTTTATGTAACATGGAGTTCTACAGGAGATTCGTCTACAACTTATTCTTTGTTCAGAACGAGTTCTGTAGATCCGGTTTATTCACTTATAAAATCAAGTATAACGGGTTCTTCGTATAATGATGAAAGTGTAAAGCCGGGAATTGTTTATAATTATTATATTCAGACTGTTAATACAAATGAAACTACAGGTGAAGTTTTAAAAAGTGCATTCAGTGAAACTCCTGCAACGGGATTTTTGCTGAGTCCTCCTTCAACACTTGAAGCAGCAGATGGAAGTGACGGTAACATAAATATACGCTGGCTACCTTCTGCAGGTGCTTCATACATGCAGAAAAATGGAACGCCGTATTCATATATAATTTATGTCAGTGATGATGTAAACGGAACTTACGGAGCAATAACTTCTGCAGTGGAAGGAACTTTAGACAGCGAAGGATATCTCTGCTATGAAGTTCCAAAGCACCGCTATTATAAAATGGCTTCTTATAACGCGGCTTCTTCTGCAGCAACAGAGGAAGAAAAAACAAGTATTCTTTCTGCAGCAATAGCACCTCTTCCTGCTGCACCAAAAAATGTTACGGCAACAAAAGCAGGTTACGTTCAGGAAAACTGGATGCCAAATTCAAATGAAGTTTATCCTGTAAAAATTACATGGAATAAACCTGCAGAAGATTTTCCTGCAGGATATTATGTATTCCGTTCAACAAAGCCTGACAGTGCATTTAAAAAACTTACGGAGTCTCCGGTTGTTCCTGTAACAGGTACAGACAGCGAAGTGCTTTATTACGTTGATGTAAATGAAGGTGCAAAAGCCGGAAACATTTACTATTACAAAGTTGTTTCGCTCAATTCACTTGATCAAGGAAAAAAGTCAAATGATCCTATGACGGATTCTGAACATAACTGTTACGGATGGGGTGCATTGACTCGTAATCAATGGTTCCGCGAGTATAATAAGACCGTAAAAAAATCTCAGACTAAACTGACGCTTATGCACAAGGGTGGACTTTCTGCACTTGGAAGCGAATCAAAATCCGGAGAAATAAGCGGAACAATTTCATATAATGCAACAGGCGGATTATCAGGAGCTTATGTTACAATGCACTATGATAACTATGCTGACTTTTATATAAATGATAATCCTGCTTCAGGAGTTTATTTCTGCCTGACCGGAAATTCAGATACAAATATTACTGATGTTGGAGCTCAGTCAGGAACAATGAAAAAATCTGTAGTCTGTACGGGAATGTATCCTGGAACTGTTGCTTACGACGGACTTCAGATAAAAGGCGGTAATGTAGGCGGCGGTTATTACGATGTTGAAACACGCGACCTTAAAGGAAACGTTGTACTTGAAGACAGCAAAGGTAACGCTGCACTTCGCGTAGATTGGACAATAGGAGAATAAAAAATGAGAAAGATAAGAGTTTTATTTGCAGCTGTTTTAAGTTCATGTTATGAACCGAGTCCTCTTTACGGAACATGGGCAGATAATCTTGGTGATAGCATTACGTTTATTGACGGCGGCGGATTTGTTGCAAGAATTAAGACAAATGATGAAACGATTACATATCAGGGCGACTACACTGTTATAGACAATATCATTTCATTCAGTTATATGGTTGAAAATGAATTCCGCACAATAACAAGTGAGTGGGACATACGCGGTTCTATTATGTATCTTGACTGGCCGATAGACGGTGAGCCGCAGAGACTTACCCTTTACCACACTTCAAAGTAAGGTAACGCCATGAAAAAAATATTTCTTTTTATTGCAGCATTTTCTTTTTTTACAGCGGCAGTTTGTGCGCAGTCTGCGAACGCTGTAAATGGAGCAGCTCTTAATGAACAGTATTCGCTTCTGGCATCCGAGCAGGGCGAAGAGTTAGATCCAAGAACAGGCTTTCCTGTAATTAAGAATAAGCCGTTTGTAATGTTTGACGAGGGCTTTACTTTTGCTCAGGTTACGCGCCTTGAACTTCAGGAAGGACGCAGTAACTTTGTCTGGGAAGATAACATGGTCGGTGCATATTTTGGAATGCAGACTGTAAATATTCAACCGGCCGACAGCATGGTGCGCATTGCAGCACTCTATCCTTTTTCGCATGCTTTTAATGATGTTGAGCAGGTTGCAAAGCAGACGATTCTGTATGCCTTTGATTTATTTGCAGGACCTGTTTTCCGCGGCGATTTCTGGAAGTATGTGCGCTTGAATTTTGCAGTCGGCCTTCATTACATGTATCAGTTGAGTGATGAATATCATTACAATTATCTTGGTCTTGGAATGGTCTGTGGTTTTGAATATCCTATTGCACAGCACTGGACAATTCTTACGGATGCAATGTTTACTCTGGATTATCCGAATCTTGGAAGCAACAGCGTGATTCAGCCGTTTGACTATTCATGGCAGTATCACGCGTCGCTCGGAGTGCGCTATTCAAAGAAAGGAAAGAATACTTATTCTTATATAGATTCGCGTCCGAAGAGTAAGTAAAATCGGCGCCTTTGGGGAAAGGGGTGCGCCTTCTCAAGTTAAATGCACCTTCTCAAGTTTAGTGCGCGCCTTCTCAACTAAAGCGCGGCCGGCGGCAGTTAAACGCACAGTGGCCACAGTTTAGCGCGGCGCCTGTCAGTTTATTCCTACGGTGACGGTGTATTTACCGCGGGAATTGGCTGAGCCGCCTAAGATTATATTAAACGAAGAAACCTTTACCGCAAAGTAAATACCAAAGCCGCCTATAATTGAATCAAAGTTGTCAAATCCATGAAAAAGCGCATTTTCGGGTGACTGTTCGTTAGTATAAGGATCATAATCATCTTTTATGGCAGCTTTTCCTTCAATGAGAAGAACGACCGGTAGTCCTAAAACAGAAAAGAGTTTCTGTTCAAATTCAAGGCCTGCAATAAAGAAATCTCGTTGATATGTAAACGTCGGATAGCCGCACATTCCGTTTGTACCGCCAAAATCAGCATATCCGCTGTTTAATTCATAAGGCGAACGAACGTTAGCACCTTTAAGAAACAGAGCGACTGCCGTTCGTTCGTAAAGAATTTCAAATTTCTGTCTGTACTGAGCCTGTGCAAAAAAGAGGTTTTCTCCATCCTGATCTTTTCCGCTCTTAAAAAGAAGGTCAACCTTGAATCCAGAAAAGTCCGTGTGTTCATTTTTAAGCGTACTGATTACAGAATCAAAATATAAGTAAGTGAGATGAAAATTTGAAGCTGATTTACTCAGATAAGTGTAATCGTATTTAATTCCCGCGCTTGATGTTATCATATCGATATACTGAAACTGAATTCCGCCGTGTGTACTAAAGCCGAGATCATCATCAGAAGAAAAACTTGTACTGCTTTTAGGACTCAGGCTTCCTTCGTAAAAACCGAATCCTGCATCAGCATGTACGCTGGCATCATGCCATTTTGCAATCTTAGGAAGAACAGAAAGATCTGCGCTGCATGTTTTTCCAAAACTAAAGTGCGAAATGAGTTCCACAGGAGAAGTAACATAAAAGCCGGTTGTAAAATCCGTAACTGCAGATACTTTGAATACAGAACCGTTTGTGTGGTTAGTTGCTTCTAACCCGGGAGTGCCGCCAAAAAATATTTTGCTTAAATCCTGATTATAATGATTTGCCTGAATTTCAAGAACACAGTGATTTTCATCAGTACCATTTTTAACTTCATAAGAAAGCGAAGCAAGATGATAGCGTATGCGCAGCTTGTTTAAGAGAAGCGAAAGTTTTTGATGCATCGAAGAATCAAGCGGACAGTTTAAAAGTTTAGAAAATTCTTTTTCAGACGGAAGAGGAATTTTTTCCTTAAAAGAAATATCTTTTACTTTAATTTTTTCAACAATGCGATCAGGAAGCTGTGAGTAAACGCTCTGTCTTTCGTAATTCTGAGGAACAACAGGAACTCCCTTTTCTTTAAGACTAACTGCAAGCTGATGAATTGCGTCGCGGTTCTGTTCAACACATTTTTGCCCTGCAAGAATAATCTGTTCCGGTCTTGAAAAATCCATTGTTGAAAATTCTTCAAGATTTGGAATTAAAAGAAGGTCTGCCATTTTATGCTGAGCAACTGCATTTGTTGAAATAATCAGGTTAAAAATCTGTATTCCCGTTGAAACCAAATCATCAAGCGTCGTAGGATCTTTGTAAATTGAACTTGCAACATCCATGGCAATGATTATGTCT
>JAEEGL014417669.1_pt1 | contig 11838 bp, 8 predicted proteins | sample 9134231 | NCBI WGS metagenome assembly JAEEGL01 (sample SAMN16246548, study PRJNA631951) | gut metagenome | biome: gut microbiome; feature: rumen; material: fiber-attached | host: Bos | place: Iran: Karaj | collected 2018-10 | reverse complement strand
GGTACGGATCAAGAGGCAGTTCATCCATAGGGTATTATCTTACGGATCTTGCACAGATTGTTTTGAGGGACAATTCTAAGGATTTTAAGGCTAAAAGCACTGATGAGACAGGGATTAATTCTTTTGATCTTAAATACGGCATATCATCTGATGAGGTATGCCATGTAAAAACATACTATTCATTCCCTCTGCATCACGGTAAGCCATCAGGTGTGGAACTTACGATGGATAATATCGGGGAAAGATTTGATAATCCAAGCGATGACAAGTATTTTGTGCCTAAGACGGATGATTATTTATACTTTGTTGACGGCAATGAGATTGAATTAATGTCCTTTGATGAAGAAGGGAATATTGTACAGTGGAAAAACAGACAGTCCGGTGAGAATTATGGTTTGGTGCAGTATGATGAGGAATATAAGAAGTATTTTTCTTTATCGGATGATAAATATGTAAAGTATGATGACAGGCTGCTTCAGGCATCGGATTATGACGCGCTTAGAACAAGAAGCAGTTACGGACGTTCGGTTAAATATGACTATATCATAGAGTGTTATTCTGAACTCGGTTATTCCGAGGACACCGAATATCTGATAATGTCAAAAGGATTGACTAAGAAGGATACAGAGGTCACCAATAATGTAAATCCTCTTTTTGAGGATATGAAAAAGGCCGTACCTGCAGGTGTTACGGACTATATGCTTGAGATAAATAAGGATAAATATGAAACTGAGGGCTCAACCGGATATTATGGAAATATCGGATATTATTGGGCATATATCTATATATTTGATGAAGAGGGATATCAGACCGATCAGATAAGGGTTCAGATATTCGATGATCCGGCAATGATCGAATATGAGGATATGCGAATCTTCGGTACGGCAGTTGATGATTCGGGTAAAGTGACCGTTAATCATAAATACTATGACCCGTGGGTTGAGGCAAATAAGCCGGAGACGATCGATAACCTGTATTGTTATCATACAAGCAGTGTTGATGAAAATTATAAATGGAATTACGGGATATATGAAGGGGATACAATGGACAGGTATTTCTCTGTGCCGTATCTGACGGATGCCCAGATAGAGGCATTAGATGAATATTACAGATGATTAATTGGAGACAGAATGAGGATAGAACACGCTGCAGTATATGTATATGATATTGAGAAGGCGAAGGATTTCTTCGTTAAGTATCTGGGCGGTACTTCGAATGATATGTACCGCAATGCGGAAGACTTTTGTTCGTATTTCATCTCTTTTGATGACGGGGCAAGGCTTGAGATCATGAATAAGCCCGGGATATCTGATGAGGTTGATAAGGAGAATCGGACCGGATATTCGCATATTGCATTCTCTGTCGGAAGCAGGAAAAAGGTGAATGAACTTACTGCAAAGATAAGCGCGGACGGATATAAGATACTAAGCGGACCCAGGATTACGGGTGACGGATATTACGAGTCCTGCATCATCGCAACAGAAGGAATATTGGTAGAACTGACGGAATAGCAGTGTTGACATAGCCGTACGGCTAATATTATACTAAAAAAGTAGAAAATGAGCCGTACGGCTAATTTTGTATATGAATGAGTAAAAATAGTGTGTACGGCTAAAAACGAGGCGACAAACTATGCTTATCAATGATATTGAGACATTAGGAAAAGAATTAAAAAAACAAAGAAAGAAACTGGGATATACACAAGCGTATATTTCAGAATTTACAGGCTTCAGCGTGAGTTTTATCTCAGATGTTGAGAAAGGCAAAGCAACTGCGGAGATTGGCAAAGTATTGCATTATGCTCATATGCTTGGTATGGATGTAAAAATAGAGGCCAGAGGACGTTAATGAATACATATTATGTTAGTGTTGAAATAGGCGGATTGCAAGTGCCTATAGGGACAATAGAGGGCAACAACAGTGAGGATTCTTGCTTCTCATATTGTAAAGAATATATGGATAGGGAGAGCGCAGTGCCTATATCTATCAGCCTGCCCTTTAAGGATGGAGGATATTCCTCGTCCGCTACAAGGACATATTTTGACGGATTGTTACCCGAAGGATTTCCAAGAAGGTCAGTCGCACAGATTTTTCGCAAAGATGCAGATGATTATCTTGGAATCTTATACATATTGGGAAGTGAATGCATAGGTGCGGTCAGAATCGGTTCGAATTCAGATGAATCCGAAGAAGGATATATGGAGATTGGCTATGAGCAGATAGCTGAACTGGCGGCATCAGATGCATCAAAAGCGATGGAATTTGTTGCAAAGTCTCATCTGTCTTTAGCCGGAGCATCCGGAAAGGTCGGACTGTATTACGATGAACCGAATAATAAGTGGTATCTTCCGCAAGGACTTGCCCCAAGTACACATATTGTTAAACAGAGCCATGTCCGACTTGACGGTATTGTTGTTAATGAGCAATTGGCGATGATGACGGCAAGAAAACTGGGCATAGATGTGGCGGACAGTTTTATTGTTAATACAGGCAATGGTAAGGATTCTGAAGTATTATATGCAACTAAGCGCTATGACAGATTTATCGATCCCGGTTCAAGAAAGATAGATGGACTGTATGTTCCATACAGGCTTCATCAGGAGGATTTCGCGCAGGCTATGGGAATCCCCGCTGCATACAAGTATGAGGCAGAGGGAGAAGAATATGCTAAGCGAATGTTTGATATTATAAGCAATTATTCATCAAATCCGATTGCAGATCATATTAAGTTGATCGATAGGATTATATATAACTGTCTGATAGGCAATACTGACGCCCATATTAAGAATTTTTCGCTTCTTTACAGTCAGGATATGAAGGATATCAGACTGGCACCGGCATATGATATTATCAGTACAGTGGTGTATGGGAGCAGTACGGATGAACTGTCATTCAACATAGGTGACATTAGAAATATCCGAGATATTAACAGATTAGCTTTTGCTAAAATGGCCGTGACTGTGGGTATTGGTGAGCGAGTGATGATGGCTGAGTATGACAAACTATGTAATTCGTTTGAACAGTCGCTGCAAGATGCGGCATATGAATTAAAGGAACAGGGGTATATAGAGATGCCCAAGCTTGTAAGTCGAATTATGATTAATGGATGTTTAAGTAAAATGCTTGGATAGGTATTATGAGAGGAGATAGAGTGTTGATAAAGAAGAGAATAGCTATGATGATTGCTTTGGCGATGATCTTAGCCCTATGTGCATGCGGTAAAAACGGATTCAACGCCAAGCGAAATATAACCGTAGTAGAACTTAACGGCGGGACGAAGGTTAAGTCTGAAAGTGCGGGAGAGACTATCGCATACGAGGGGATGCAGCTTGTATCGGGAGATTTTGTAGATGTCGCATATGACAGTGATCTGACCATGCAGCTTGATGAAGATAAGCATCTTTATGCAGGAGAGAATACCAGATTTACTATTGAAGCTTCGGGTAAAACCGGCGCGACTAAGACTGTAGTGGCTCTGAATGAAGGCAGCACACTGATAGGAATCGAGAATAAACTTGGAAGCGATGAATCTTTCGAAGTAACCACGCCTAATTCCACTATGTCAGTAAGAGGCACAACATTTAAAGTCAGTGTATCTTTCGATGAATCAAATGTTCCGACTACGAACGTTGAAGTAATCAAGGGTGAAGTGGAGGTCAAAGCTTCAAGCGGAGGAATAGAGCAGTCATACAGCGTGACTGACGGTAAGTATATTACCTTACAGGGAAATGACGGCGATGTCAGTATGACCGGCTCAGGGGATTCTTTAGGAGAAGATAATTCTTCTTCGTCAAATGGTTCCTCTGACACCTCTTTAGATGATGAATGGGCAGAGTACTATGCGAATCCAAAGGAAGGATATTTCTTTGCGACCGGTACGGCATATCCGTTTTTTGATTACTATGCGGATATGCTGGCTGAGAAAGAAAAACAGTATGATGAGATTGGTGCCGCAGGCATGGTCGTTGCATTCGATGAACCACAGGATTACTACGGAGAGATGATAGATAAATGTTGCTTCGTATTCTGTGATGTTGAGATGCCGCCACAGGAAGAGTGGGACGGTGTTCATATGGAATTCTACGGATACTGGAATGAGGATTATGAAGAACAGCCCAGGTATGATATGACCATGGATGCGCTTGGCAATCTGCATACTTTCTATGCATATCGTCACAGACCGGTAGGAGACGGAATTACAACCGGATCTAAGCAGTCAGGGGAGATTTCTGCCAAGTTCGATGTACCTCAGGAGTATCTTGACCTGACGGCAGGATTAGAACAGGATGTGATAATGCCTGTGACGGATACATACATTGTCGAAGTGATCAAGAGTCATACGGACAGATACGGTGACGGCCAGGATGTGTATATGATCTCTTTTGATGAAAACGGCAAGGATATAATGGGCGGAAGAGCACACAGCGGAAGCTCAGAATGGGCAGAGGTGTTGTACAGGAAACATTCCCAATATGCCGACGAATATGAAGACCTCCATCGCACGGGCAACACGATTTATATTAAGTATATCCCTGATAAAGCGCGTGACAATTCCAGTTCTGTAGATACAACGGGCTATACGCTTAAGCAGTGGTATGAATCCTATGAGCAAAATCTTGATCCGGAAGATGAGCTGGTATATCTGTATTGCTCAAAACCGCTTGAGTAATCGAAATATAGACCGACGTTTTATTAAAACAGAAACTTATATTTCAATTGGAAAAATTGGAATCACATATATCGGAGAGGAAGAATGAAAAAACATCTATTGTTGATAATAATTGCAGTCTTTTGTGTGCTAAATCTGATCGCGTGCGGAAAAGGTGTGAACGCAGATATTGTTCAGGAACCGACTGCTGAAAATGTTGAGCAGGGAAGTGGGGCCATAACACAGACAAGCGAAGTTACACAGCTCGCAGATGAAAAAACCGATGATAAGGATGCTGAAAATGATACGCCGGATTCATTGTTAACCAATCCCGATGACAGTAAGTATTTTAAACCTGAGACAGATGATTGGCTGATCACAGTAGGAACACGGGATGATTATGATCCTGTGCAAACACGCATGACTCTATATTCTTTTGATACATCCGGAGAGATGGTTCAATATATTACGAGAATAACCAACAGTAACGGAGGCGAACTTGGCCTGTCAGCGGATATCAATCAAGTTAAATCAGCGGATGATAAGGCGTTGTATTGGGATGAAAAAAACGACTATTATAACGAGTATCACCATGTACCCGACAAATTCTACACATATTATAAATTAAGAGATCAAAGATTTGTCAATGTCTTCTATTCCTTAGGACTTATGAAAGAAGATACGGAAATAGAAAATCCGGAGGATGCTGTCTATAAGGAGATGAGCAAGGTGGGGGAACTTGCCGGATCTGATTTCCATATATATGATTTAAGTTTTGAAGAATATGATGATGCAACCTTTTCTTGGGGAGGTAAAGACGTGGAGGATTATGATGGGTTTTCTTTATATAGGGCTAATATTGATTGTTTTGATGAGAATGGGAAAACCATTGAGAGTTATTATGTAATATTGTTTGATGATGAAGAGCATATTGACGACTATTGGATGCGGGGAGTCGGGCAGGACATTGATCACTATATTGAGACCGGAGAAGTTAGGATAAATCAGAGCGAATATGAAAGAGCATCAAAAGGTTTTGAAACCATTGGGAATATCATATACAAATCGCAGGAAGTACCGGCATCATATTACAATAAGGGTGAATATATGACCGGATTCGGCGGATATTTTTCCGTTCCTTATCTAACCGAATCGCAGATTAAATACCTTACATTGATGGAATAAATCTAGGGCAACCAACACAGACGGATTGACCATAACCGATACATTGCATGTTAAATAGACATTTAGAATCATTACATCAAATTGAACACATGTTTGAAATATTATTGGATAAATTTGACCATACAAATTGTGTTGAATTATATTGCGTTGAATATACAGAAAAATAATACGAGAGGGAGAATTGGAGTATGAAGAAGAGTTTTGCATTGTTTATTGTGGTAGTAATGATGGTAGGCATATGTGCATGCGGTAGCAAGGCGGCAGATACTAAAGTCGCAAAGGATGATTCATTTGCAGCTGCGGTAGAGAGCGAGAAAGAAGCAACTGATAATACAATTGCAGATGCTCTTTCTGATGATGCTGATGCACAGGAAACGGAAGTGTCAGCGGACAGGATAATGCCGGAGGGATTGGTTGATATATATGTCAGTGCAGGAAATGTTGCTGATTTTGTATTTCATGCAGACAAATCCGGGATAGAGGATATTAAGACAATAGCATACAGATTCGGTGAATATGAAATATCACTAAGTGATTTCGGAGCGGGGTATCAGAGCAGTACATGGAATGTAAGTGACAGCAGCTCGGAACTTGCAGAGGAAGAGGATTATATAATAGATGGTTCTAATTATGTTATCAAGGCTTATATAACAAGTATAGTACCGTGCTTTGATACAATGGACGGAACATATGAGCTTTACTATGAGAGTAAGGACGGAGAAACATATTATTATAATCTTGTATGGAAAGATGTTGTAAAACAGGGAGTATATGAAGAAGGCAATCAAGCCGGTGATAGCGAAGGCAATATGACATTTGCTGATATTCCTTCCGGTGAATATGTCGGAGAGACACAATCTAATGGTGATTGTTCGAGCTTCTATTTCTCCAGTGAAGGTTCTGGTACGTACAGCACCCAGTTCCGTCTTAAGAATGGCGATGCCGCAATTATTGATAATATTGATATTACACCTGAACTTGTTGTTGATAACGGCTCGGATTATGTGGTAATAATGGGGTCAAACGGTTCGATGTCATATGCGATTGCTTTCTATAAAAACGGTGAAGCCAAGGCCAGGGCAACCAACACAGACGGATTGACCATAAACGATACATTACATGTGAAATAGCATTTCTTGGAGGAATACTGGAAATGAGTAATAGAATTATAGGAAAAACAGCAATCTTTCTTGTGATAATGATGGTTATTTCATTATGTGCATGTGCTAATAAGGGAGAGAGTATCTCTGCGTTTGATGAGGCCAAAAGTGAGGTACAAAATGCGGAGAATGAAGCGGCGACAGGAGAGGTGACAGAAGTGTCAACTGTACCGGCAGATCCTGAGATGATGGATAACAGTGCCGCTGAAGAAAATGCGCCGGTATACATTGAGACCAGTACTGATAACGGGTATGTGTTTATCTATTGGAACGGCGATTGCCTGAATGAGCTTAAAGACGGTGAGAAGGAACTTTGGCTTAGATTATACAAGAATGAGAACAGAGAAGAGGGATATGAGATTTCAACATCCGATATCCATTGGACTTTTGCTAAACTGGGGTTAGACGGTGTGTTGTTTGAAGACAACGCTATTGAGAAAGATGGTGACGAGTGGAAATGGGTGATGATCTACAGTGACTTCTGGGCTGATATGGCAGACTGCACATATTATGAGGCAATCATGAATGATGTCAAGAACTCGGATAACAGAGGCCTTGTGGCAGATGGCAAGATTGAGACCAAGTCGCCGGAATCAGAAGAAAGGCAGATGGTAGAGAAATCTAAGGATTCGGATGCTAAAGCGGCCGATTACTGGTATATAGATAATACATTCAGAGATGCACTCGGACATGAATTCACATTCTCTGAGCCCGATGAGAAAGGTTATCCGACCAAAATAACAATTTCCAATTATTCGGATGATTGTAACGGAACCCACGATTTTGAAGCGGATTCATCGACTGATATCAGGGCTAAGGGTCAGGGCGAATCATGGATCTGCGGTAAAATATCAGATATACCGGGAGTGTTTACCAAGAAAGATATGCTTACAGACAACAATGACGTATATCTTGGTATCTTCATATACAACTAAGGGGAGTAAGTATGTACAGAAGAATAACAGCAAGGCTACAGAGATCTAAACAGCGGCTCGCCTAAATGCATGCATCTTAATGTAAATCTCGAATTATCTCGTATTTATCTAAGATAAGTGGTATAATATTTAAGCACTGACGTGTGAGGGGAGTCTGTTTGCGGGGGGCAGACGGAGATAGATAAGTTGAAATCAATTCATATCGCAGAAGAAAAAAGGACGCTTATTACCAAGACGTTGCTTTATGCGGCGGCAATGGCGTTCTTTTTGTGCGTTTTGTTCGTCTATTACAGTAAATTATATTCCGAGACAAAAGAAAACATAATAAGCAAAGGCGAGATTGTTGCGATAGAGACCACGGATAAGATCAATATGCGCATGCTTTCAAGTATTGATATAATCAAGGTGGAATCATTTACCATCGACAATATGATAAAAGATCACAGCTCCACGGAAGAGATTTGTGATTATATGGTGGATGAGACGGAAGAGATCAAGGGATCGCTTATAGCTGACACGACCGGTTTGTACGGATATGTTAACGGTGAATATTTAGACGGAGCGGGATGGGTACCGGATGAGAGCTTTGTACCCACACAACGACCGTGGTATATAAAAGCAATATCAGGCGACGGAGAGATTGTTACCGTAGATCCTTATATTGACATGGACACGGGAAAAGTCATGATTACTCTTGCAAATCTGCTGTGCGACAAAGAGAGTGTCGTAGCCATTGATCTGTCAATGGATGATATCCAGTTTATCATGGAAAACCAGGTGAATGACGGTCGTTCCTATGCTGAATTCATAGTCAGCAGTGAAGGCAGGATAATTGCTCATTCCGACAAAGACATTATCGGAAAGGACATATATGAGGAAAACGATCCGTTCATTAACGAGATAAAAAGCCGACTTGGTCAAAAAGAGTCTGATTATTGCTATCTGAATCATGACAATCTGGATTATCTTCTCTATTTCATGCCGCTTGAAAATGACTGGATGTGTGTGTCCGTTATCGATGCGACGGATGATTTTGTCAAACTCAGATCGCCGCTTATAATAACCGCATTTATCTCGGTTATTATTGTGGCAATCTTTTCGATTATTCTTATGTTTTCCGAAAAGAAGGACAGAATGGCCAGAGAGCTTTGGCTTAAGACCGAAAGGGCAATGGCGGCAAGTGAAGCCAAGACGGCATTCTTATCCAACATGTCTCACGAAATCCGAACTCCCGTCAATGCTATTTTAGGCATGAATGAAATGATATTAAGGGAGTCGGATGACAAGTCGATAATTGAGTATTCTTCAAGCATAAAAAGCGCCGGCTCTGCACTTTTGGGACTTATCAACGATGTTCTGGATTTTTCAAAGATAGAAGCAGGAAAGATAGAGATAATTCCGGTGGATTACGATCTTTCATCCATCCTTAACGACCTTGTACTGATGATTCATAGCAGAGCCGATGAAAAGGGACTGGAGCTTAATCTTGAATTCGACAAAACAACTCCCAAGTTATTAAACGGTGATGAAATCCGCATAAAGCAGATAATTGCAAATATTCTGACAAATGCCGTCAAATACACTGAAAAGGGCAGTATAACATTTAATGTCGGATATCATAAGGTTGAAGACGATCAGGAAAGCGTTTTTCTGGATGTATATGTAAAAGATACGGGAATAGGCATTAAACCTGAAGATATAGAAAAACTGTATTCGAAATTCGAGAGAATAGAAGAAAAGAGGAATCGTAATATAGAGGGTACGGGGCTTGGTATGAACATAACGACAAGTCTCTTAAATCTAATGGATTCAAAACTCGAGGTTTCGAGTGTATACGGCGAGGGTTCCGTATTCGGATTCAGTCTTAAGCAAAAGGTATTAAGATGGGACATCCTCGGAGATTACAGGGAATCATACAAAGCACATTTAAGAAATGCATCCGCATATAAGGGAAGGCTGACCGCTCCGGATGCAAGAGTTCTTATTGTTGATGATAATCCGATGAACCTTACGGTTATCAAAAATCTGATGAAGCAGACAAAGATAAATGTCGATACGGCCGAAGGAGGATTTGAGTGTTTAAAGAAGTCAAAAGAAAAGCAGTATGATCTTATATTCCTGGATCATATGATGCCCGGACTTGACGGTATAGAGACACTTCATGAACTGCATGCTGATACCGACAATCCGAATCTCGGCATTCCTGTCATATGCCTTACGGCCAATGCCGTATCGGGCGCGAAAGAACTGTATATTAATGCCGGATTTGATGATTACATGACAAAGCCGATTGACTTTGAAAAACTGGAGGAAATATTAAGCAAATATCTTCCCGAAAACAAAGTGACACTCGCGTCAGAAGCTGATGAAGAAGAGATGTGTTCATCCGAAGATGACGCGCGTATAGCAGCACTTGACGGACAGGGCGGCATTGATACCGAAACGGGAGTTAAGAACAACGGAACGGTTGATGCCTATCTTTCTGTTTTAAAGATATTCCTGGATTCTTTGGATGAGAAAGCCGAAGAGATAGAGCGTTTATACAATGAAGGGGATTACAAAGATTACACAATCAAAGTACATGCACTTAAGAGTTCCGCTAAGATAATCGGCGCAACGGAATTTGCGGAAAGAGCGCAGCAACTGGAAGATGCCGGTAAGGCAGAGGATATCGCGTATATAGACGAACACCATAATGTATTTATGCAGGAATACAGGGCATATAAGGACATAATCGCTCCGGTTTTTGATGATGTTTCAGAACCGGGAGATAAGGATTCGGCAGATGAGGATCTTATGAGTCATGCATTCAAAACTGTCAGGGAAGCTGCCGATGACATGGACTGTGACAGACTTGAGAGCATTATAGAAGAAATGAAATCTTATGAAATACCGGATGAATACAGTGAACTGTGGGGTAATATATGTATACTTGCAGATCAGTTTGATTATTCGGGTGTATTGGAAATACTTGATTCGGAAGGTGTATAGGTTAAGTCATGAAAAGTAACAGCATAGTATATACCAACGATAACTGCATAGGATGTAACAAGTGTATCAAAGTCTGCAGCGCAATAGGAGCATGCATATCCGAAGAGATAGGCGGACAGGCCAGAATCGAGGTTGACGGAAGCAAATGTGTTGCCTGCGGAAGCTGTATTGATGTGTGTGTTCACGGCGCCAGAGAATTTGCTGACGATACCGAGCGTTTCTTTGAAGATCTTAACAAAGGCGAAGAGATCTCACTTTTGCTCGCCCCGGCTTTCAAGGCCAACTATCCCGATGAATATGAAAGCGTGCTTGGCGGTCTGAAGGAGATGGGTGTTAAGAGGATTATAAGCGTTTCTTTCGGAGCTGATATCACTACATGGGGATATCTTAAATATATAAAAGAACATGATTTTGTCGGCGGCATATCGCAACCGTGTCCGGCCCTGGTCTCATATATCGAGAGGTATCTGCCGGAGCTGTTGCCCAAACTTTTCCCCGTACAGAGTCCGCTTATGTGTGCGGCGATATATGCGCGTAAGAAGATGGGTATAAAGGACAAATTCGCGTTTATCAGTCCCTGTATAGCAAAGAAGATTGAGATAGAGGATGAGCACAATAAGGGACTTGTACAGTATAATGTCACGTTTGAACATCTGATGAAATTTGTCAGAGAGAATGGCATCATGGGTGATCCGACACACAGCGAAGTTGAGTACGGTATGGGTTCGTTCTATCCTACGCCCGGAGGACTTGCGGAAAACGTTAAATGGTTTTTGGGAGATGACATATATGTCAGACAGATAGAAGGCGAGCGTCATCTGTATGACTGGATGCATATAAATGCAGACAGGATACGTGAACAAAAAACACCGTTCTTATTCATTGATGCGCTTAACTGCGAAAAGGGATGCATCTGCGG
>JAEEGL013642335.1_pt1 | contig 11838 bp, 11 predicted proteins | sample 9134231 | NCBI WGS metagenome assembly JAEEGL01 (sample SAMN16246548, study PRJNA631951) | gut metagenome | biome: gut microbiome; feature: rumen; material: fiber-attached | host: Bos | place: Iran: Karaj | collected 2018-10 | reverse complement strand
TGAAGTGTCAGGGGTTACGGGCTTGAACGGTAGCCCCGCCCAATATTTAACCATTGATTGAGATATACGCCTACGGGTTTCAGGGCTGAGAACCTTGCCCGTGTTCGCCTGTGCAATTTTGTCCTTTTGTGCCTGTGGCATATCGTTTCTATACGTGCGTTTCATAGGGTTGTAGTAGTTATTGTTCGTGTTATTCATATAGTTTTTATTATAAATATAGTTGACTTTTGAAAAGGCGAAATTTTGGGGAAAATTTCACACGTCCAACAGTCGGGGGTATATCCGTTTCAGGGGGTGGCGTCCGTGGAATAGTAGGTAAAGCCCGTACAGTTGAAACCCCAACGGAACAGGAACGGCGGGGAACTGACACGCCCAACCGTTCGAACGCCTGAAAACAGGGGGTAAAACGCCCCTAATCGTTGTTGAATTTTCGGGGGTGGCGTACGTGGTAAGCCGTTCGCTAAACGTTCGCTAAACCGTTCAGGACGTGGAGAAAACAGGCGTTCCGACGTTCTCCCCCTCCACGTAGAAAAACGGCGTAATTTCGGCAAGAAATACCCCTATACAATGAGGTGGAACAATGGCACCGAAAAAGGACGTTTTTAGTACGTTTTTGGTACGGATTGCGTTAGTTTTGCGTTAGATTGTGCAACTATTTGAGCAACACGGAACAGGGGCGTAACAGGCAAGGAACCAACCCGTTGAGGTTCACGAACGGGGCGAAATTGTCAACCTTTTTGACAACTCCGAAAAATTGCACGGCTTTCCCTGTACACACTATTGCACGGGATTTTTTGGGGGTCAAATCGGCGGTTCCTTAACCACGAACGAACCCCCGCTATATGAGTATCGAAAATTCATTGTACACGCCTGTACGTGGGTTTCGTCCTTGCCAACCTCCACGGAACAGGGGCTGTTACGACGTCAGGGCGTAACGTCAAATCCACGGTTTCCGTAACGTCAAATCCACGGTTTCCGTAACGTCAAATCCACAAAACCGTAACGCCAAATCCACACGTTCGGACGTTCTCACGCACGTACGTAGGGCATTGGAATTATTGGAATTTTGACAGGGTGCCCACCTTGCTAACGCCTTGCCAACCCACACGGAGAAAAAAGAAAAATAAAAAATTTGGGTTGACACGGTTCGCCGTTGAGGTGTTCCCGATTGCCCCCACCCCCACCCCTGAGGGCGTTACCGTAGTTTGGCAATTTTGACAACGCACGTGTTCGGTTGGTGGCGTGGTCGTGGACACGGTGCCCGTCAGGGATTTATAGCCCCCTCCCCGTGGACGTGTCGGAGTGCCTGAGAACCCCCGCCCGTTCTTAGTTCCCTCTTAGTTCGTTCCTTTGTTTTGCCTTTGTTATCGTCGCCTCCGTCGGTGGTGGCGTACGACGTACACCGCCATACAAAACCCCGTAACGCCATACGCAACCCCTATTCGTCAGGCGTCCGCCCTGTTCTCGTTTCCCTTTTCAGTTCCGTATAGGTTGTAATAGTTGCGGGCGTGGGCGTCAGCCCAACACGCCCGAAACAACTATTTATATAGGGTATAAATAGTATAAAGGTTTTTAGTGCCCGCAACCCCCTCAACCTCAACACGTTACAAGATACCCCGCCACCCAAAAACCCTAAAAACGCCACCTAAAAACCCGTAAAACGCCACCTAAAAACCCGTAACTAATAATTATTATCTTACAATACCGCTAATAAGAACTTAGAACCCTTAGAACCCTTAGAACCCGTTGGACGCCACCCGCAAACCCCCGAAAGTACGCCAAGAAACCCCCGCCGAACGTCAGGCGTTGCACCGTCACGGAGAACGAAAAAGGGCGAACAGTTGGGGAACCGTCCGCCCGTCCTCGGTGCATTGTGCTATATGGCGTTGTCGTAGGGGGTTGTACTGTGCAAATATACGGTTTTCCTCCGTCCTGACAATAGCAAATATTTGCCATACGTCGCCCGTCCTTTTGTTCGTAACGGTGGCTGAAAGGGCTAAAAAACTAACGGAATAACTAAAAGATAAAACCGTAACTAATTGGTATTCAATTCCTTGTTTCTTTCGTAAGGGATAAAAAACGCACGAATTACGAAAAGAGTAACTAAAAGCCGTTCAGCCCAATAGCAAATATTTGTTATTGTTCGTCGGGTTCCTGTTCGGCTCCGTCCTGAGGTTTGGGGACGTTCCCCCGCCTCCATTTATAGACGTATTCGCCCCGTGCGTTTTTGGTACGGCTGTACGTTTCCAATATCCCGCTTTGGGTGTATTCCTCAAACCATTTGGCTATTTTCTTTTTGTCCCTGTCTTTGTGTTTACGAATATACTCTTTGACGTTCCGCACGGCTTCGGGGTTCGCCCGTTCGTCGCCCGTGTGCCCCGTCGCCTCCATTATCATTTCGTCGTACCCGAACACCTCATTAAGTAGGGCGTTTTCCTCTTTTTGCCCCTTTGCAAGTAGTTGGGAATTGAAATGGCTTTGGGCTTGCCCTTTGGCTTTCTTGCGTATATCGTCGTACTGTGAAAGGGTTATAAAATTTTGGTGCCCCCTCAACGCCTCGGCGTTAACCTGTAATTTGAACCGTCCTTTTAGTTCTCCGCTAACGCCGATTTCGGGTATAACCAACAGTTGTATTGCAACCCGTCCTTTGGGTTTCCATACGACAACGTACAAGTCCCTGAGGATTAACAAACAGTGCATTATGGCGGTTAGTTCTTCGCCGTTGGCGTTCTCATAACCGCACAAACGGCTGAACTCCGTTATATTGGTTTGGTACGTGAACCAACCGTTAACGGGGGGTTCGTGGTTGAACCGTTGCAACATATTCAACCCTAATATAGTTTTCTCAACCGTATAGGGCGTAACGTTGGCGGGCAACTCCCCCCGTCGTTGTCCATATATGGCTATAACCTTGCTAATAGGTATAACGCCCTGTTCGGTTATTTGGGTGCCGTTGATTGAGGCGTACACGTCACGGGAACCCAATAGGGCAATATTCTCAGGTATTCGTATCGTTTCGTCAGGTTCGGCGGGTACGGCGGTTATTTCCTGTTTAGCCCGTTGGGTTTCCTCTACGGTGTCGGCGTCTATCAGTTTTTCCACCTCCGACGCCCTACGTTGTAGGTTTTCGTACCGTTGGGAACCTATACGTTCGGCGTATTCCTGTGCCCGTTCGAACGTCACGTAAATAGGCGGGAAATCAATATCTTTCAGTTCGTCGGGGGTGGCGTGTAAGGCGTATTTCGCTATGTAATAGTAGTTTACGAAATAGTCAATACCCGCCCCCGCCTCAACGTACGCCAAATACCTGTTAGACAGTTCGGGTTCGACGCCTGAGAAATCCGACGGTTCCACAATGTCCAACAGTTCCCCGTTGTCGTTCTTAATCTTGTTCCGCCCTATCCAACGGTAAGCCCCCGCCAACATTGGGGCGGTTCCTGAGGCAATACGGTATATTATCCTACTTAGGTAGTTCGCTTTTTGTTCCTCAACAGGCACCGTTAAAAGTTCCTGTTCCTCCCATTTCTCGCCGTTCTCCCTGTGTATGGTTGTTTTCTTGACGTCGCCCGTGGCTAACTTGAAATTGGTAATATAGTCCCGTGCCGTGCGGACGTTGTAGAAATACATACCGAACAATAGGTTAAGCCCGTACCGTTCCGTAAAGTACAGTTTCCACGGCTTTACGGCGTTCATAACCTCCGTTTGTTTGTCCAACGGTAGGGTAATCAAGTCGTAGAACCCCATAAGGGTATAACAGTAGTCGTGTATAACCTGTTCGACGGTTTCCGTATCGGTAACGCCTGAGGAAACCAACAGGCGGGTAACGTCCTCAACGTATTGGTAATAATACGCCTCCGCCCTGAGGGTTAACGCCTCCGTAGGCAACAGGACGTAATGCCCCGTGCCGTCCAACTGTTTCCGTAGTTCCCGAACCTCCCGCAACTGTTCTAAAACGTCGTCACGGGTGGCGTGTTTCGGTTCCTGTTCCTGTCCCGTGGTGCCTGTGGTGCCCTGTACGGGTTCCTGTTCGGCTCCCCACAAATTGCCCTGTTCCTCCATACCTATTCTTTCATTTTGCTTTCGTCATTCTCGCCTATGAAACCACGTTCGCCGTCGTACGGGAACAGTCCCCAACCCTCCGTTTTGCCGTCACGGGCTTTCATTCGTTCAACGTAGATATAACCCGTTTTTAGAACCCTGTCGGCGGGGTTCAACTGTGCCCGTGTGTATATCCGTTTTGAACGGGTGTTGAGGTTGCGGGGGTTAACCGTGGTGTTCCCTTGCCCGTCGGTGGTGGTGTACAAACTTTCTTGCGTTTTGTCCACTTGCCACACTAAATAAATGTCGTGGGCTATTCGTTCAATGTCGGCACCCTCGCCGATATTGGCAACCGTAATGCCGTCAATACCGTTTTTCAAAACCTCCCTGTTCAGTTGGGCACCGACAACCACGGGCAACTCCGTACGTCCCGCACAATCCCGTAACGCCTTGCAAATGTCTTTCAGTTCGTCGTGGCGGGAATAGTTGCGGTTCTCCGTGGTTAACAGTTGCATATAGTCCACGAACACGCCCCCGACGTCCACGCCTTGCCGTCGGTAGTCCTCAACGGTACGGACAATATTGGAACAAATACTTTCTATCGTCGCCTCAGTATGCACCAATTTCAGGCGTGGGAATACCTTGCGTTCGTACCCGTCTATCCAACCCTGTATTTGTTCTTTGAGGTTCCCGTAGTGTATTAAATCCGTTCCGTATTCGTACGGGGCTACGTCCCCACGAACGACGGCTTTAATGGTTTTCTTTCGGGTTTGTTCAATGAAACAGTATTCGCCCGTCGGGGTTTTGCCGTCGGCTGTCGTGGGTATGTCTATAAACACGTTGAGGGCACGTTCCAACAGTTGCCGTTTGTTTTCCTCGCAACTGACGTACAAATACGTTTTGTCGGTGGTGGCAATCAAGTCCAACGCCGATTGAAACAGTATCATTGTCTTACCGTGCGACGTCGGGGCACAAAATACCTCAATGTCGGCGGGGTAAAACTCTATATTGTCGTGTTTGTAAAACGTGGTGCCGTCCTTGCCTATATTGCCAATTTCCCATTTCGTTTTCAGGGTTTCGGGTTGTTCCTCTATGGCTTTCAGTTCGTCGGAGAACGGGCGGGTTAACTGTTCGTTCCATTCGTCGGCGGTGTTGGAGGCAAGGGCGTCGGCTAAGTCCTGAACGATACCCCGCAAGGTTTCAGGGCTTGCCCCGTCCGCTATGGCTTTATTCAAGGCGGTGGCACCGTCCTTAATACGTCCGTTGCTTTCGGTGTTCCGCCTCATTTCGTCGGTGTTGTTCAATGCCTGAGGGCTGACGCCGAACGCCCTATAAATGGGGTTCCCGTCTATTGTGTCCCTGAGGCGTTGCCGTTCGTACGGAGAACCCACACGGCTATAAATGTCGTTGAAATGGGATTGGAACGCCGAAACGTTCACGTTCCCCCGTTCCCGTTCCTGTGCCTTTGCCCATTCCATAAGGGCGTCAAGTTCCCACGCCCACGACGCCGTACAGTTGAGAACGACACCCGCCAACGCCTCGCCTCCGTGTTCCTTGCCGTAACTGTCGGCGTCTATCTTTAACCCGTTGAGGTTAACGCCGTCGGGCGTCGGTAGTTCGGCGACGTACAGGGACTTAACCACGGGTTCCCCGTCCACCTGTGCGGATTGGAACCCACGTATTGCGTCGCTGACAATCTTCGTTTTGCGTTCGCCCTGTTCGTTATACTCCAAATCGGGAATATACGTTAGTTCGGTAATGCCGTGGGCTTTCAACAGTCGGGCAATATCCTCGCCTATCTTCGCCCCGCCTATGCCGATAACGTTGCGTACGCCCGCCTGAATTAACCGCACGGCGTCAAACTGTCCCTCAACGATAACGGCGGGTTCCCCGTGCGTCAGGGCGTCGCAATATCCTCCACGCCCCAACCCCTGACTATAACGGTACCTGTCTTTCGGTTCACAGTCGGGGCGGGTGTTCCTGAGAACGAACCCACGGGGGGAACCGTTCACGTAGTAAGGGATAACGCAATTAAAACCCTGTTCGGCGTAGTCGTTGCGAATACCCAACGCCGTCAAATCGTCGTCGGTGTACGATATTCCCCGTTGTTTCAAACTTTCCCGTAGGACAACAATACCCTTGCGTGTCAGTTCTCCGAAATGGGTGCCGTCGTTCTCTATGCCCCTGACGTCCCGCAAGTATTTCGCCGTCACGCCGTCGGGGTTCCGCCTCAACGCCTCAATTAACGACGCCGTAACCTCACGGGCTAACGCCGTCCGTGTCATTGTCTTGCGTTCGTCGTCGGAGAACTGCAAAGAAATCCCGTACAGTTCCGCAACCCTCAACAGGGTTTCTTTGAAATCCCGTGTATTCAGGACGTATTCGCCTAAGTACGTGAACACGTCGGTATGTTCGGGACGGCTTGAACCGTTGTAGAAAACCATAACGTTGCCCCCGTCGTTCGTCAGGGCTAAACGTATCTTACCCCGTTCGTCGTATTCGTCGCCCCTGAGGTTTTCCCAATACCGTCCCGATTGCTTGAACTGACAGTTAAACGCCCGTTCGGGGTTCTCCCAAATAGCCGTTACAACCGCCTGTTTGTTCTCGTTTGCCATATAGTTAAATGTAGTTTTGAACAGTTATTTTTAACTTCCGTAATGTAATATTTTCGGAACTTAACCCTATTCGCTTAGTTTCTTCGCAAGGGCGTGGGCTTGCATAGTAAGCCGTCGGATTTCTTTCAACGCCTTGACGTCGGCGGGCGACGTTTCCCGCCGTTCCTGAATAAGCCCGTACGCCTGACTGTCGGCGACGGCAAGGGTGTCTATTAGTTGTTCTTTGTGTGTCATAGTTGCCGTTATTTGGTTGTTATCATTTTGCCACGTTCTCCGTTAGAACTTTGGAGGTTCCCGTGGCGTCGGTACCCATTTGGCTATATACTGTTCGAACGCCTCCATAACGACGGCGTTCAGTTTCCGCCTATCCCATTCCGCTATTTGCCTAATCTTTTCGGCGGTGTCGGCGTCAATGGAATAGCAAACAACCGTGTTGTTTTTCTTTTGCCGTCCCTTTGTCGTCGGGGCGGGTTCCTGTGCGGGTTCCTGTGCTTTCGGCGGTGGCGTCGGGTTCGTGTTCAACAGGGTGCCCAAATTCGTTCCTATGTTCTTTTTCATATCGGTTTCTACTAAATAAATAGTTCGTAATGTTGGAATAGTCAATAAAACTGAAATAGTAAAACGTCCTATTCAACGAAAAGGGTTATTTTTTGGAATAGCCGTGGTTCGTGTGGCGTATCTTGTACGCCCTGACGTACTCCGTGGCGAACGCCGTGTAATCCTGTGCCCCGTACGAACGTGGGGCGTATTGGAAAATGTCGGTTTGGTTGGCGGGTGCCTCAGCCAACGCAACGTTATCCCGTATTTCCGTTTTGAACGTCGGGAACGCCTTGCGTACCTGTTCAACCGTCAGGCGGTGCAAACTCTTTCGCCTGTCGTACTTGCATATCAGTACCCGACAATCCAACGGGGCACCCGTGCGGTTCGTGTTCACGCCCGTTATAATGTCCCGAACGGACAACAACCCACGGGACGCAAGAACGTCGGGGTTCGTGGTTATTATTGCGTTGTCCGAGGCGTACAGGGCTGAAATGGACAACAGCCCGATTGTCGGCGTCGTGTCTATCAGGATAACGTCGTACAAATCCCTGTACTGTTTCACGACGTTGCCGAACCGTGTAACCCTGTCGGGTTCGTTCGCTAACATAACCTCCCCCGCAAACATATCCCTTTCGGACGGTAGGACGTCAAGAACGCCCACGCCCTTGCCTGAGGGGAGAACCCGCACGGGCTGAATAAATGGGGCGTTCTTTTCTTTCAGGGCGGTGTATGTCGTACCCCGTGCCGTTGAGGTGTCAACGCCGAACGTGTCCGTTAGGTTGCATTGTCCGTCCATATCAATACAAAGGACGTCGAACCCGTGCAACCGTAATGAGGCGGAAAGGTTCACGGCGGTAGTTGTCTTTGCAACCCCGCCTTTGTTGTTGGTAATAACTGTTACTGTTGCCATATCTATTCCTGAGGTTTTATTTTCTCTATTATGTCCGTGGCGTTTTCAAGGCACAACCGACAAAACAACGTCAGGGTTTCCGCCGACACGGTGCCCGCTTGGATTGTCGCAATATAGTCCCGTTCGGTGCCCGTGGCTAAGGCGTTGAGCAACCCCGACGCCGTGGCGTTCAGTTCCTGTTCGGCACGTTGGTAAATGTCGTTCGCCACCTCAACGGGGTTAATCTTGCATAGTTCCGCCAATACCTGACGTTTGGAGAAATCAAACGCCACCCGTAGGGTTGCAAGGATTTCAGGCGGTAGGACGGTTTTCGGGGTGGTGTCCATAGGACTATAACGTTACCTGTTCGGCGTCGGTGCCCATTAGCACCGTGAACTGAATACGCAAATAGTCCATAACGATACGTTCCACGTCCTCAAACTGTTGGAGGTGGGACAAATACAGTTGTTCGCCCTTTTCCTCCCCATATTGGTATTGTAGGGCGTCCAAGAAATCGTTTTCGAACTGTTGGAACGTGTCTAAGGCGTTCAGGAATTGGCGGGACTGTTCCCCGACGGTGTACTGTTTCGTTTTCATTGTTCTAATACTTTATTAGTTAATAATGGTTATTATCTTATTATAGCCCGACGGCTTTATAAAGGTTGTCCAAAAGGGTTTCGCCCCCGTTGTTGAGGCGTTGTTCCTCTTTCAACGTGGCGGTATAAATTTGCGTCGTGGCGGGGTTCGTGTGCCTCAACGTGTACTGTGCCATTTCAAGGGAACCCCCCGCCCTGAGGATATTAACGGCGGTGGTGTGCCTGAGGGAGTGGGCGGTAAATACCTTATTATCCAAACCCACGGATTTAAGCCCCTGTTTTGCGATACCCGACACCGCACGGGTTGTCAGGCGTCCGCCGTCGTTGTTACGGCTTACTGAGGCGAACAACGGGGCGTTATCGTCAAGAACCGAACGGGTGTTGAGGTATTCCCGAATAGGGTTATAACAGTCGTCCGTCAAAATAACGAAATTGTCCTTTTCGTCCCTCCCCTTGCCCTGAACCAACAGGACACGTTGCCCGCCTTTATAGGTAATGTCGCCGACGTTGGCACGGACAACCTCAACGCAACGCAAGCCCGTCCGAACCATAAGGTTTATAATTGCGTAGTCCCGTGCGGACTGTGTGCCCCGTTCGTGGTGCAACAGTTCGCCCACCTGTGCAACGGTAAGGGGTTGTTTCCTGAACGCCTGTTTACGTTTCGGGGCGTGTAGTCCCTTGCCGATATTGGGGTAAATCTTGTTCGCCTCCGTCCATTCGTAGAACCTCCGCAAACTGTTGATATACGACGCCACCGTTAACGACGATTTCCCACCCGCTAACAGTTCCTCTTTGTATGCAATCAAGTCCGCAACGGTAAGGGTTGCGACGGTACGCCCTGAGGCGTCCACCCATTCGAAAAAGGTGTTAAGGGTGCGGGAATACAGGGCACGGCTTGACGGCTTGACGTCCTGAGAAATGGCGAACGCCTGAACAGCCGTTTTTGCGTCCGCCTGTACGTTCAGGGGGACGGCGTTAGGGGCAACGGTTAACGTGTTTTCCATTGTTGTAGTCTTTATTCGTTGATACAAAGATAGTAATAATTTGGTAAATCCAATAATAAAGTAATAAAATTTAGTCTTATTAGTTTATTATTTTATTAGTCGCCAATAAAACCACAACGCAAGATAAGAAAAACCCCCGCCGTTTCACAACGTAGGGGGTAACGAATAAAGTATTAGAACAACCCCTTTCGGGGCGTTAACGTTGCAAAGATAGGTATTTTCCCGTTCCCGTCCTAAAAGTCCGTAGAAACGAAAGGAAACAGGCAATACGTGGCGGGTGTTAGACGTGTTCCCAACCCTCCGTTTGTGCGGTGTGGAGAACACGGCTATAAACGTCCTCATACCGTTTGCCCAACTTTTCAACCCTCCGCCCGTAGGGTGTCGGCTTGCCCCTGTACGTCAGGCGTCGGCGGGGTTCGTTTATCATATCCTCATACGCCCAATACGCACGGAGAAACGCAAGGGAACCGTTGCGGGAACCGATACGTTCCGCCTGTGTCCTGTACAGGGGACGGAACGCCATACGCCCGACGAACTTGCCGTTAACCAAATACAGGTTACGGCACGATAGCCCCGTAACGGGACAAACGAAATAATAATAGCCCGTGCCCGCTTTCAGGTTGGAGGGGCGGAACCTCAACGTTAGTTCAGTACGTACGGGGGTGCCTTTGTAGTTGTACGTCAGGACGGCGTAGGGGACTGTTCCCGTTAGGTTGGTTTCAAAACCCACGGACGCCACAACCTCCGTGCCCTGTGTCCACGTCACGACGCCCGACGCCTTTGCCTTAGGCGTGAAATAGCCCAACCGCTTGCAAGCCGTGACGGATAAACGTAGGTAGTTGTCTATTGTTGTCGCCATATCCTCGTTTTTGGTTCGGAACCTGTCTAAATTATTAGAGATTACCGACGATTTGCGGGGGTTCGGGGCTTACCAATCCATACTGAACGGTTCCCCGTAGTCCGTGCCGACGGTTTCAATTTTGGGCGTTACGTAGGGTAACAGGGCTAAAATAGTACGTACCCGTTCTTTCGGTTCCAACTGTTGCAAAAGTTCGGGCAACTGTTCGATTTCCTTTTGTACGATTTCTTTCAGGCGTCCGTGCATACCCTTTACTGTGGGTGCCTGTTGGACTATTGCGGTAGGTGCCTTTGCCATTCCTGTACGGTGTTAAAAGTTCTCCCAATAATACGGTTCCCGTTCGTCGTCGGGTTCCTCGTTAGTGTTAACTGTTGAGGCGTTAACGTTAACTGTGTCGCTAACCCTTGCGGGTGTCGGTGGCTGTTGAGGTGGTTGCCCCCAATCCCTGAGGGCTGACAGTACGACGTGTTCCAACCTGTCACGGAACGCCGTGTTTTCCTCCCAATCCGCCAAATACGAAAGGGTTAGTTCCTCGCTATTGCCCAAACACCGAACGAACGTTAACAGGCGTTCAACCATACGCCCCTGTATGGGGGTGCAATCAATTTCGAACGTCCACGGGGTTCCCGTCCTGTCAACGTGTCGTATCGTCATAACCCTACCGTTGCGGAACCGTTGCTAACACGGGGTTGGCACGGCTTACTGTCCCGCCTCCGTGGGTGTCGGCGTCGGTGCCTGTGCCCCCTGTGCGGAAACGGCTATAAGGTTGGCGAACACCTTAGCCCGTTCCTGAGGCGTCAGGGTTTCCAAGTCCTTTTCGAAACGGGAACGGTTGCGGTTAACCATTCCTAAAACCCATTCGTTGAGGGGTGCCAACGGCTTGTTTGCCGTGCCCTTTGTCCGTCCTCCGAGGCGTCCCCGCCCGTCGTTTTTCAAACGTCCCATAGTCTTATAAGTTAGTAATAAAGTAATAATTATTAGTCGCTAATAAACTAACGCAATTTACTAATTTTCACTAACATAGCCAAATAAAAGGGGCGGTTTTTCATTTGTTTTTCGTTATTTTCTCCCCATTGGCAACCTGTAACGTTTACTATTCTTTGTAGTACGTCGTCGTGCCCGTGGTGCCTGTCGGTGGCGGTGGTGTCGTGGTTCCTGAAGTGTCAGGGGTTACGGGCTTGAACGGTAGCCCCGCCCAATATTTAACCATTGATTGAGATATACGCCTACGGGTTTCAGGGCTGAGAACCTTGCCCGTGTTCGCCTGTGCAATTTTGTCCTTTTGTGCCTGTGGCAT
>JAEEGL011560191.1_pt1 | contig 11838 bp, 15 predicted proteins | sample 9134231 | NCBI WGS metagenome assembly JAEEGL01 (sample SAMN16246548, study PRJNA631951) | gut metagenome | biome: gut microbiome; feature: rumen; material: fiber-attached | host: Bos | place: Iran: Karaj | collected 2018-10 | reverse complement strand
TGAATTCTCTTACAATGATGCCTCGAATGATCCAGCCCAAGAAGCAACAACAGCCTATTGGGGTGACAGCGATTATAATCCTGTGTCCTATTCAATTGAATGTGGACAAGGTTTTGTCCTTGATGGTGCCAGTGGCTATGACGTAACAATCGCAAAGCCCTACTCTCTTTAATCAACACAAACTTGGAGAAAAACAATGAATAAACTACTCACATTCCTCTCAATTGCGACCATTGCTGCCACAACGCAGGCTGCTACAGTCGGCTGGTCAATTGGCAAAACGGCTGCATCCTATCAGGGTGATGCATACCAGTTCTTTGTCATTGGACAGAATGGAATTCCCACAACTGATTCAATAAAGTTCATCACTGATAAGCTTGATGCTGGAACGGATGTGTCATCTTACGCCTTTGGCGATGGCGTTTTGAATACAGCCAATGGTGGCATAACTGTGAGGCCAGCTGATTCGGGCAAGACACTTGGTGCAGGCAGTTATACAACTTTCTTCGTTGTATATGATACCGCTTCGCCGACCGCTGGAACGAGCAAGTATGTTGTTCTTTCTGGGGCAGCAAACCTGGCGAAATCCATTGCGGCTACAACTGCTTCTGTAAATTTCCAGGCTGGCGACATGTCATCGACTGCCACGAGCGCCAACAACTGGAAGAGCTTCGGCCCTGTTCCAGAGCCCACGACGGTTGCCCTGCTCGCCCTCGGCCTCGCGGCTGTCGGCCTGAAGCGCAAGGTCGCCTAATTCGCAAGCGGGAGGGTCGCACATATAGCGAACGCAGTTACGGATGGGCCAAGGCCCATCCCTCCCCCAAAAGGCCGCGCGGGTGCGCGGCCTTTTTCTTTTTCTATTCCGCACCGTTGTCTATTTCAACAGATACATCGGTAATTCACAAGACCACGGTGCGGAATGATGCGGAAATCTTGTGGAGGTTATGGCAACCTCCTATGCCCAATCCTCAATATCCAGCCCTGGAACACGGGAGAAGTGTGCGGTGTTATGCGTCACCAAGACGCATCTGGCCGCCAATGCCGAGGCGGCAATCATCGTGTCGGCATTTCCGATAGGCGTTCCTGTCTCTTCAAGCGCAACTCGAATTTCCGCATAGCGGTTCGCCGCATCGCCATCCCATGGAACTGTTGGGAGAAGAGAAAGCAAAAAGGAAACGGACTCCGATATCCGGCGCGATCCCCTTTTAAGCGCACCATAGCGCAACTCCCCAGCCGTAACGTCAGACACGCACAGCGAACCCGCATTCCGAGCAATCAAATCACGCAGTCTCGCACTTCCCCCTCGAATTGCGAAACTGCAAGTATCGGTATCAAGCATGAAAGAGCGTGTCATGCAAAGGGCGTCCTTTCCGACGGCCGTTGCGACTCTGACCTGTCAAGCTCAAAGTCAGGACATGTGTGGCCTTTGAAGAACTCGTCCCATGATGGCGTCGGCAACGGAGAGAGGATAAGCGCTTTCCCCTTGCGGCGAATTGCCACTCTGTCTCCATCGAATCTAAATCTCTTGGGGATGCACACCGCCTGTGATCTTCCCGACATGAAAACCCTTGCTGTCCCATCCATGATGACTACCTCCTAAAAGAACATATCAATGATACATATTTCTTCGCATTTTGTCAAGCCATGAAAAAAAGGAAAAGGCCGCGCACCCGCGCGGCCTTTTCCTTTTTTAATTTGCGGCAAAAAATAATCGCCATAAGATTTCCGCACCGTAGTCTTGGAATGTATTCCGTGCCATAGTCTATTAGCACTTTCCTCGCCATAGTCCATCGAATTATTCCTTACTATGGGCCATGATAGTATTCCGAGCCGTGGTCTTATTGTATTTTCCGCACCGTGATCTATTGGATGTTCCGCACCGTGGTCTTGCGGATTTCAGATGCAATTATTGAAAATAGACCATAGTGCGAAATGAAAAAACAGGCCGCGCAGACGCGCGGCCTGTTTATTGGGCTTGCTTTTGCGACAAGGCGCTTCGACAATTAGAAACAGGCGGAGATTTTCAATGTCGCGCCACAGGCTCTCGCCAGGCGGAAAAGCGTGGGAAGGGTGACCGCGCTGCCGTTCTTCAATTGTGAAATGAATGGTTGTGAAACCTGCATGCGCTTGGCAATTTCCTTTTGCGTCAGGTTCGACCCCCTTATTATCGCAGCCGTCACTTCAGCCGCCTCGGCTTCTGAGCGGACTTCCGCAAGGACTTCGTTGTATCCTTGAAGTTTCCGAGCCTTAGCGCGCGCTTCGTCACTGCGCTCTTTCATTTTAGCCAATTCAAGTTCCGTCATAGTCCCAACTCCTTTTTGATTCGTAATGCGCGTTTCAATTCCCTTCCGGGGATACGCCGCGTTTTCTTTTGATAGCCATTCAAGACGAAGATGATGGTTCCAGCATCATAGCAATAGAAGAATCGGTAGTTGCCGCCCGTCATTACCCTAATTGCGAAGAGGTTGTCCTGACCTTCGATTTTTTCGGCAAGGGGAGCCTCAAGCCATCCTCGCTCTTCGAGGACATCTAGCGTGGCGTTGTAACGGATGACGGACGCCTCGCCCATCGTGGCCGCAAACTCTATCGCGCTTTGTGTTTGAATGACGGTTTTCCCAGCCATGCTTTCCTCAATTTCGGCTAAATATTATAAGCTATAGATTATATTTTGTCAAGCCCCGCTAAAGGAAAAGGCCGCGCACCCGCGCGGCCTTTTCCTTTTAAAATTTGCGGCAAAAAATAATCGCCACAAGATTTCCGCACTGTGGTCGTGCAGTGTCTTCCGCGCCGTAGTCTATTGGCATGTTCCGCGCAGTAGTCTATCGAATTATTCCTTACTATGGGCCATGATAGTATTCCGAGCCGTGGTCTTATTGCATTTTCCGCACCGTGGTCTTGCGAGTTATCAATGCAACTGTTGTAATAGACCACGGCGCGGAATAGATATTGATATAAGTGCTAACTGTCTTTAAACCATGGCAGAAAAAAGTCGTGCCAGGCTTGCACTTTCAGGTGGAATGTGCTAGAATTTATGTGCTTGAACGTTATGAGGAGAACACATGAGCATCACTTTGTCAATACCTCCAGCCATTGAGCATGATGCCCGCATATATGCGGAATCGCATGGCACTTCCCTCAACGCCATGGTGACGGACTTCCTGTCCGCCATTGTCGACAGGGATGCCAGAAGAGCGGACGCCGCCCGCCAGTTCCGGGATGCCGTTGCTGAAGCCGCCCCTTCGCTCCGCTGTTCGGAACCATACCGTTTTTCACGGGCCGACACATACGACAGGGAATAATGCCAGATGGTGTTCCTTGATACCAAATTCCTGGTCTAAGCCGTTGACCCACGTGATTCCCCAAAGCACAACATCGCCTCGCGCATAGTCGAAGAAGCAATCGAAAGAGGTGGATACCACTTCTCCGCGAAAGTGCTTTTTGAGTTCTCTAACGCCTGCCAGAAGAAATTGGGGTATGGCGCGGAAACCGTGTTGAAGTTCCTTGCGTCACTGAAGTATGTTCCAACCCTTGACCAGAATGCCGCACTTGTAACTCGCGCCGTGGAAATCAAGGCTCTCTATGGGATATCGCTTCAGGATGCGATGATAGTGGCGGCGGCGGAGAGGACTGGCTGCTCTGAACTGCTGTCTGAAGACCTGAACGATGGCCAGATGTATGCCGGAGTCAGAGTCCGCAACCCCTTCAAGTAGTCAAGCCTTTTTGTGGAACCTTGCGGCAATGCCGCTAAAGCAGCGCAGCTATCCGGCGGGGCGTGGCTCCAAGCGAAAGAAGCGCCATAACCAGTGAATCAATTGTCGTAGCTATCGGATTCTTCTCCATGCGGGCAATGCCTGACTGCTTCGTGCCAAGACTTTCGGCTAGCTCCTTCTGCGTAATTCCGTTTTCATGGCGCAGACGCTCGACTTCGCGGGCCAACTTGATGCGGATGTCAACTATTGCCGACTCTTCAGGCGTAAGCCCAAGCCAATCGGTCGTATTCGTGACGGACATCCCCGCCTTTTTCAGTTTTTCCAGTTTTGCCTTGTCCATTTTCACGACGCACTTCTGTGTGTGGATTATTCACGATAATAATATAACAAATTTGTTATTCATTGTCAAGCCTTGCAAAAAAAGAAAAAGGCCGCGCACCCGCGCGGCCTTTTTTATTCCGCACCGTGGTCTATTTCAACAGTTGCATCGATAACTCGCAAGACTACGGAGCGGAACATCAAATAGATCACGGTGCGGAAAATGCAATAAGACCACGGCTCGGAATACTATCATGGCCCATAGTAAGGAATAATTCGATAGACTATGGCGTGGAAAGTGCTAATAGACTACGGCGCGGAAGACATTGCAAGACTACGGTGCGGAAATTTTATGGAGATTATGATTTACCGCAAATGAAAAAGCCTCCGCTGGGTAGCGGAGGTTTGAGAGGGAACGGCTTTTCACTTTCCTATCATGCCGCATTTGACTTTTCACTTATTATGTGCTACACTTATTATGTGCAATTGAAAAGGAGGACTTCGCATGACAAACCTTACATTGGCTGTTGATTCTGACATTCTCCGCTCCGCACGAAAGATCGCAATTGACATGGACACTTCAGTTTCCGCCATGGTTCGCGGTTTTCTTGCGGATCTTGTCGAAGCCCAGAAGGCCAGGCGCAGGGAGAAGCTCGAAAAGGAATTTTTCTCCTACAGCGACGCACACCCCTTCCACTTGAATGGCGAACAGTGGAACAGGGAGGGGCTTTATGACCGCTGATAGCGCAGGATTTGAGTTTTTCGACTCAAATGTCATCGTCTATGCCCTTGCCTGCGCTGATGACGCGGAGTCCTTGCGCAAAAAGAATGTCGCCAGAAGGCTGCTGCTGGATGCTGCGGAGCGCAACTGCGCCGTCATTTCCGCACAGGTGCTGAGCGAGGCGTTTGTCACCCTTACAAGGAAATCAGCCACCCCGATGGCACCGGCGGAGGCCGCCGCCCACCTTCGTGGCATTGCGACCACCAGGGTCGTGCCCCTTACCGCTGACATTTTTTTCAAGGCCGTCGAAATGCAAATCCGCTTTCAGCTGAGTTACTGGGATTCGCTGATTCTTTCCGCCGCAGAGTCTGCGCGTTGCGGAACGGTTTGGTCTGAAGACCTGAACGATGGCCAGGTGTATGCCGGGGTCAGAGTCCGCAACCCATTCAAATAGCCACTCGTTTTGCCGAAAATTAAAAAAGAAAAGGCCGCGCACCCGCGCGGCCTTTTTGGGGAGGGATGGCCTTGGCCCATCCGCAACTGCGTTCGCTGTTATGTGCGACCCTCCCGCTTGCGAATTAGGCGACCTTGCGCTTCAGGCCGACAGCCGCGAGGCCGAGGGCGAGCAGGGCAACCGTCGTCGGTTCCGGAACAGGACCGAAGCTCTTCCAGTTCGACGAGTTGCCAACTGCGGACGACTGATCTTTGCCCTTGAAGGTGATGCTCGCCGTTGAGGAGCCAACCGTCTCGGAAGCAACATTGTCGAGGACAATATACTTCGACGTCCCGGCCGATGGGGTGGCGGTGTCATAGACCACGAAGAACGCGGTGTATGTACCCTCACCTAGGGTTAGGTTTGGATTTGTAGCAGAAACCGAGATGCCGCCCGCATTCGACGTAAGTGTTCCCTGGCCAAAGGCATAGGAAGACACATCTGTTCCGGCATCAAGAAGCGCCGTCAAGGCAGCGACTGTCGTGACGCCCTTCTGGCCAATGACGAAAAGCTGGTACGCATCGTCTTTGTATGAGGCATCCGTTTTTCCAATTGACCAGCCGACCGTGGCTGCCTGCGTTGTGGCAGCGATGGCTGTAACCGTGAGGAATGTGAGTAGTTTGTTCATTTGTTTTCTCCTAAAAGTTGTTGGTTAGAGGGAGTAGGGAGCCGCGATTGTGATAGTGTATCCCTGGGCACCGTTTAGGACAAATCCCTGACCCGGCACGATGGAATATGTCACTGGAGTGTAGTTGTCATCGCCCCAGTATGAATCTGTCGCCAAAGCGTCCGGATCATTCGACGCGTCAAAGTATGTGAATGCAGATCCCGTCCGAATGGTGGGGATGCCTTCCCAAATCGCGAAAGTCACGCCGTCCCACTCGGCACCAGGAATCTGGATTGACTGGATATCAATCGCCGCCGGGAAGGGGTTGCCGCAGAAGGTATTTGCCGAGCCGCCCGTCAGTGTGACATCGCCGTCAGGAACCTGTCCGGCGAACTGAATAGCATAATTTTGCGCGCCATTCAAGACGATGCCCTGGCCGGGCTCGATTGAATAGGCCACAGGTTCATAATTGTCATCACCCCAGTAGGCCGTTGTGGCTTCAGCATTCGGGTCATTTGAAGCATCAAAATATGTAAATGCCGAACCAGCGCGAACAGTCGGGATTCCTTCCCAGATGGAGAAGGTCACGCCATCCCATTCCGCGCCGGGGATTTGGATTGACTGGATGTCGGCTGTATTGTACCCAACTGCGAGGAATGGAACACCCGAGAACGTATTGGCCGCGCCGCCCGTAAGAGAACTGTCGACACCCACGATATTCTCGCTTTCCACAGCCATTGCGCCGGCCGCCACGGCCGCCGCCGACATTGAAACTAACCACTTATTAGTTTTTTCTGGTGCGCGTATGCGCAGTCGGTTGCGCTTGAAGGTAAAAAATGGTATTATTTATTCATCATGGCGATTGTAACTAAGAAGAAGGCCAAGGGAGGCAAAGGCAGCATCTGCGCGGGAGTGAGCCCGCGCACTGGCGCGTTGGCGCTGGTTGCGGTGCTGTGCGTCGTCGCCGCCGCGTGGTGGCTTGTGGCGGGGCGAACACGCGGGACAGAGCCCGCGAACCAGGAAGAAAAGGCAGCAGGCGGACAACGGCAAGAGGTGAAGCGGGGGCTCGGCGTTCCGGCACCCTCCGGCCAAGCCATAGTCCACCAGGACTTGGAGGAGCCGCAGGAGGAGCCGGAGGCACCGGCGGAGGAGCCCAAGCACAGGGCGGACGGCCTCCCCGACTACGTTCCGGACGACTATGTGAAGAGGCCGGGGCAGATGATGCTGCCGAACGGTAAGGTGCTGACTTTCCCGCCGCCCGGCGAGGGCGAAATCAGAACCGTTGTCGGCGGCGGCAAGACCTGGGAGTGCGACGGCGAGGGCGGCTGGCGCGACGTCACGCCGCGGCAGCTCTTCAAGACGGCCTTCGAGGCGAACTTCCTCGGGCTTTCCGTCGAGGGGCGGTCGTTCATTCCGGCGTTCCTGACGGGGCTTGACCAGGACGCCGTGGTCGAAATGCTTAAAAAGGACTACGTGCCTGTCGGCGACGAGACGGAGGACGAGCTGGCGCAGATCGCCGCATACGACGAGATGAGGGCCATCGCGCTGGACTACATCGACCAGGGCGGCTCGTTCGACGACTTCGTGACGGAGATCGCCTCCTACGAGCGGGCGCAGCGCAAGATGCACGCCGCCTCGATGAAACAGGTCATGACGCTTTTCAAGGAAGGGCGCATAGACGAGGCCAAGGCAAGGGCGGCCGAGCTTGACGAGGTCCTGGCCGGACAGGGCTACAAGCCCCTGCGGCTTCCCGCCCATGTGAGGCGGGCTTTCGGGATTGAGGAGTGAATTGCGGATTTGAAAGGTTGGTAAATAAAATGGAAGCAAGAAGTCTTTTCACTGTCATCTGCGCGGCCGCTATGTTCGCGGCGGGGGCGCGTTCGGAGAACGCCCAGGTTCAGGGGGTGGCGGCCGCGGATGGCGCTGCGGCCACTAACGAGACATACGTGGACATGATCACGGGCAAGCCGTGGACGCCCGACTCGAAGTGGACTATCGAGCAGCTGAAGGCGCGCGACGAGCGGGTTCTGAAGAAGACCGGCGGCTTCCTGCAGCTGCCGGCGGAGGGGCCGCTCGCGATGGTCGTGGACGCGCGCGAGAAGAAGCGCGCCACCATTGACGAGGTGGCGCGGCTGTACACGCTCGGCACGAAGCTGGAGATCGACGTGGCGAAGGAGCCCCGCGGGGCGGTATCCCCGCTGGCCGCCGCGAGGGCCAAGATGGCCGCCGCGAAACCGCTGCTGCTCGTGATGGTGGTCGAGGGTGACGCCGAGCTGCCGGCGCTGTCGGTCTTCCCAGAGGAGCGTATAGGGATAATCAACGCCGACAGGCTGAAGGGCGGCGAAGACCCGGCCGCGCCGGAAATGCGCGTCTCGAAGGAGGTATGGCGGGCGATCGGGTTCATCGGGGGCATTGGCTTCTCGGCGCAGGAGAACGACATGATGCAGCCCTATTACACGCTGGAGGAGCTGGACGGGAACAACCACCCCTACATCCAGCCGATGAACATGGCGAAGCTCGGGGCGTTTTGGAAGCGCTTCGGGGTGAAGCGCACCCGCCGCGTGCCGTACTTCAAGGCGGTGGAGCAGGGCTGGGCGCCCGCGCCGACCAACGACTACCAGCAGGCGATCTGGGATGCGGCCAAGGCCAAGGCCGCGACCAACGCGGCCGCGAAGGCCGAAGGGCCCGCGCAGTAGGGCGGCGCGCCAGCGCCGCACCATGGGCGCTGGCGCGCTAGGGGGAACGGGGAACAGGGAACGGAACGACAGCAAGCGGACAACAGCAAGGGGTGGCTGGGGCTCCGCGCCCCAGACCCCTCTGGCCGAACGCAGTTAGGCCATCAAGACTAGGAGAAGTCGCGCCCCAGACCCCTCTGGCCGAATACAGTTCGGCCTGCAAGACTGGTGGAGGTGGCGCACTGGGGCGCGGTGTGGTATCATAGTGCGCATGGGTGCTAATGGAGAGCGAGGGGAAGCATGAAGAAGGGGTTGGCTATTCTGGCCATGGCGGCCGCAATGGTGGCCCTGCCTTTTATTTTCAAGCCTAAATCTGATGGCGGCGACTGGGGGCCCGACGACCCCGTGCTTGTTGTGATTACCCCTCACAACGAGGCGATCCGCGATGAGTTCGCCGCCGGGTTCTCTTCCTGGCATGCCCGCAAGTTCGGCTCGCCTGTCCGCATCGACTGGCGCGTGATCGGCGGCACTACCGAGATTATGCGCTACCTCGTTTCCGAGTATGTCGGCTCGATGCAGGGCTGGCGCGAGCGCCACGATCTCCCGTTCCCTTCCGACGCCGCTTCGGCCATGCTCTCCGGCAAGATGCCCGAGGACGACGGCTCCGATGCCGCCCGCCTTCGCCGCGAGGTGTGGCTGGATTTCCGAACGAACGACTCCCCCGCCGTCGCCTCCAGCCGCATCGACATTTTCTTCGGCGGCGGCACATACGACCACGGCAAGGCCGCCGAGCAGGGGCTGACGGTAGCCCCTTGGCCCGACGGCGCCTTGCCGTCTGGCCTTGTGGCGGACGACGAGGGGAATGTCCTGATCCCTAAGACGCTTTCGGGCGACGTGTGGCGCACGGACCACTTCTACGGCACCGTGCTTAGCACTTTCGGCATTTGCTCGAACCCCGACCGCCTGAAGGACATCGGTGCCGACGCGCCGCCCGCGACTTGGTATGACCTGGCTAAGCCCGCCTTCTTCGGCCAGGTGGGCGTTACCGACCCCACGAAGAGCGGGAGCGTGGCCAAGGCGTTTGAGATGATCGTGCAGCAGGTGATGGCGGATACCGTCCGCGCCGCCGGCTACACCGAGGCCGACATCGACGCGAACGAGGCGGCCATCGCCGCCAACCCGGCGATTGCGGCCGAGGGCGGCGTCCTCGCCGACTACGAGCGGACGGTGGAGGCGGCTTGGGTGGATGGCGTGAACCTGGTGCGTCTTATCGGCGCAAACGCCCGCTACTTCACCGATTCTGCCGGTAAGGTGCCAATTGATGTGGGGATGGGTGCAATCGCCACCGGGATCGCCATCGACTTTTTCGGTCGCTTCCAGGCCGAATACACGCGCACGCCTGACGGCGTCGCCCACCTTGAATATGTAACGCCGAAGGGCGGCTCTTGCGTGAGCGCCGACCCGATGAGCCTGATGCGCGGCGCGCCGAACCGCGAGCTGGCGCTGAGGTTCATTGAGTTCGTGCTTTCGCCAGAGGGCCAGGCGCTTTGGAACGCGCGGCCGGGAACCGAGGGCGGGACGCGGCGGTATGCCATCAGGCGGCTCCCGATCCGCCGCGACTTCTACCCTTCGGACATCGGCGGGTTCAAGGAGGTTTACAACCGCTACGCGCCGATTATGAGCGACGACTTGGGCAATCCCGCCGTGAACCCTTACGAGCTGGCTAAGGATTTCACCTACCGCCAGCGCTGGTCGGGGCGGCATTTCGGAATCCAGCGCGACTTGGTGCGGGCGATTTGCATTGACTCGGGCGACGAGCTGCGGGCCGCATGGAAGGCCGTGATCGAGAATGGCGGCCCGGAGGCCAACCCCGAGACGATGGCGCTGATCCTGGCGCTGCCGACGCGGCCGGTGCCGGTGTCCTGGGCGAGCGCGACGCGCGAATACAGGGGCATTCCAAGGCTGGAATACATGCGGCAGTGGACGGCCGAGATGAGGGGGAACTACCGCGCCGCGCTGCGCCTAATGGCGTCGGAGCAATAGGGCATGGAACTGGCGGAGAAGATGAAGGAGACGGCGCTGTCTGTGCTGCCCATCTCGGCGATGGTGGTGGCGCTGGGGCTGGGCGTCGCCCGTCTTCCGGGCGCGCTGCTGGCGCGGTTCTGCCTTGGTTCGGCGCTGGTGGTGGTCGGGCTTACCCTTTTCCTTCTTGGCGTGGAGGTCGGCGTGAGCCGTCTGGGCGAGCGCTGCGGCACGGCCCTGATGGAGCGCCGCAGCCTTTCGCTGATGGCCGGCGCGGCTTTCGTGATCGGCCTCGTGGTGACGGTGGCCGAGCCGGACATCCAGGTTTTCGCCAGCCAGGTGAATGGCGTGTTCCCCGAATTGGGGCGGATGGCGGTGATTGGCGCAATCGCCCTCGGCGTGGGCGCCTTCCTGGCCCTTGGCGTGGCGCGGTCGGTAACGGGTATTTCGCTGAAGTGGGCGCTTGCCGCGCTTTACTTCGTGGCTCTCGGGATGATGGCGCTGGTGCCGGGGCGCTTCGCGGGCGTCGCCTTTGACTCTGGCGGCGCCACGACCGGCCCGTTGACGGTGCCTTTCATCCTTGCGCTCGGGCTGGGCGTTTCCGCAGTGCGGCGCGGCCGCGACGGCGGCTTCGGGCTTACGGGAATCGCCTCCATCGGGCCGCTGATTGCCATGCTGGTGCTATGTGCGAGGGCAGTGCCCTCGCACCTCCACTGGACAGGCGGGGAGGCGATGTGTGCGAGGTCAGTGCCCTCGCACCTCCACTGGGCGGCGGGCGTGTGGGCGATGGTGTCTAGCGCGGCGCATGACGTGGCCGTTTCGGCGCTGCCGCTCTACGGCCTGGCGCTGGTGCTTCAGTTCTTCCTCATCCACATGACGAGGCGACAGTTCCTGCGCGTGACGGTTGGCTTCGCGGAGGCGGCGGCCGGACTGTTCCTGTTTGTCCTCGGCGTGGAGTGCGGCTTCACCGAGGCGGGGCGCCAGCTGGGGCTGTTTCTAGGCTGGCGCATCGCCTTCGGCTGGGGCGGGTGGCTTTGGGCGACGCTTGGCGTGGCCGGGGTGCTGGGCGCGGCCGTGGTGTGCGCCGAGCCTGCCGTGTGGGTGCTTGGCGACCAGGTGGAGCGGGTTTCCGGCGGCATGGTGAGGCGTCGGGCGCTGCTGGTGTTTCTGGCGGCGGCGACGGCCATCGCCGTGGCGCTGGCCGTGGTTCGCGCCGCCGCCGGCTTCTCGCTGGCGTGGCTGCTGGTGCCGGGCTATCTGCTTGCCCTTGGCATGATGCCTTTCTGTTCCGG
>JAEEGL010448851.1_pt1 | contig 11838 bp, 10 predicted proteins | sample 9134231 | NCBI WGS metagenome assembly JAEEGL01 (sample SAMN16246548, study PRJNA631951) | gut metagenome | biome: gut microbiome; feature: rumen; material: fiber-attached | host: Bos | place: Iran: Karaj | collected 2018-10 | reverse complement strand
TAATGAAACGTTTCACGGAAATAACTAAGAAAGAGGCTTATGAGAAGTGAGGCAGACAAAGCATATCTCGAAAGTGACGGAGGGACAGGTTCCGTGTCACCCGTCGCTCTTACACTAAGGTACGCTCGGACCATCAAAGGTCCGGCGTATTTTTTTTGTCGGCTGGCGCGGGGATGATATGTAATGCCATACAATTATTTTGCATAAAATATAGTAAAAAAGGTTGTAATGTTACAACCATTTGGATATTAATATTATTGCCTTTTTGAAATACTTCAATGAGCTAATAGCCACGGAAGTTTTATAAGGATGTGTTGTTTGTGAGTGAGAAAGATGGTAGCTGGCGGGTGTTTGTAACACAGTAATGTCGGGTTAGAGCTTTTTTTGAAAAAAAGTTGGCGATATTATTGTAAATTCGAGAAAAATACGTAAATTTGCACCGATAAAAGGGATTATGAAAAAGTATGGGTCAGAATGATTATATAAAAGATCTGGCTGTTTACAGTCTTGAAAACAATCAGGAGCTTCTTCAGCAGACGCTGAGAGAGTTGATTGAGTATTCTCGTAAGACTAAACGCACCAATCTTGCCATTCAGCTACAGTCTATACTTCAAGATGGTATTCGTAAACAGAATCTTGCCAGCATCAAGGCAGTAGGCTCACCCTCGTATTATACAGCACAGGAGGAAAAGGCTCTTGACGACTTGGTGTTGGAGAAGATAACTTCTGACTATACAATGCAGGATCTTATCTGTTCCGAAGAGGTGCAATCTAACTTGAATTACTTCCTTGATGAGCAGAAGAAGGTTGATCTTCTAAACACGCTCGACCTGCCAGTGTCAAATAAGCTGTTGCTTTTTGGTCCTTCTGGATGTGGAAAGACACTGACCTCATATATCATCTCGGGGGAATTGAAACGCGTAATGTATGTCATAAACCTTGGTGCTATTGTGTCGTCCAAACTAGGAGAGACCAGTAAAAATCTCTCTTTGTTGTTTAAGAGGGCCGCTTCAGAGGACAGCATCATTTTTCTTGATGAATTTGACAGTATAGGTAAGGTAAGAGACTATGACCATGACCATGGTGAGATGAAGAGGGTAGTGAATACTCTTCTCCAGTTGTTCGACTTTTTACCAAAGAAGACCATTGTGATTGCAGCGACGAACCAGATACAGATGATAGACCCCGCCCTGCGCAGGCGATTCGATCTGACGCTGGAATTGGATATCCCCAATGAAGCAAGTGTGCATTCGCTTGTAGAACATGTCCTTAATGGGACGAATTTTGTGTTTGACAAGCCTGCAAAGGCAAAGACAGTAGAAAAGAAATGCGTGGGCTTATCGTATTATGTCATTCAGAAAACACTGATTACTGCCATAAAGCGTAGTATCCTGAATATGGATAAGGACATTCTTCCGCAGAAGATAAAGATAGAAACTTCCGTCTGGGAGCAACTAATAGAACAGGAAAAGCAGGGATAATTCCCTGCTTTTTTAGTTTTCAGCCTCTGCTTCTGCTATTGCTTCAGCAGTTGCTATTGCTTGAATTGTGTTGATGGTGCTCAACTCATTATATAGTGAAAAGTCACTATCAAGGAGACGTTTGTTGTCAACCTTTATTTTGACTACGTAGGAGAATTGTACAGGAGTAGTATCAAAGTTAGGCTTTGTTATACATCTGAAAGCCAATGCAAAATTACCGTTGAAATTTATAATGTCGCCAGCATTGAGCACAAATTCTCTATGCTGGGTGTTGGAGAAAAGACGTTTCTTATACGATGGTAGAGGTGATTCAGACCACTTGTCCAAAGTGTTCTTTATGTGGTTACTAGCGTTTTTAATTTCCCTCGTTTCATGCGCCTCTCCTCTCACATACTGTAGATTATTCGCAACCTGCCCGATGTCCTCATTTCCACGAAGGAACTTGAAACTAACATGATATGGGTTATAGGTAACAATATCATTACCAGGGATGGACTGGGCATAAAAACAAAGCGTAGCCGAGACACGGAGCATCTTTTCTCTGTCATTACCAGTACGGAGGTGTTCAGGCAACTTGATATTCACGCACTTAATCTGCTCATTCTCGATTCCCATCTGGCCTACGAAGGTAACAGAATCCTTGCTGGAGAAAACTATTTCTGTATCATCGGTAGGAATGGCACCATGACCTTCAATCATTCTCGCAATATGCTCGGGGGTCTGACTATGGTATTTCTTGAAATGGCTATTACCCATTAGGACAGCATTTCTTTGGTCAATAAGACTCTTGGTCGCAGGAAGGCGAGTGATACCTGTTGGTAAGGCGGAATTGATGAGTATGGCCTTGATGGCGGAAGCTCCTAATGAAGGATATACTCTTAGGATTTGTGCACATAGATTTGTAACTACAGGAGTTGCAAAACTTGTACCGACCACCTTCTTGATGAAATTAATATTACTGCCATCAATGACCTCAATCCATTTGCTATCATCATGAGTGTCGTCGCCACCACCTTCTGCCAATATATCCGGTTTCATCAGGTTATAGTTGACGATGGCTTGCTCTGCAAGAGAATTGCCAATAGGCATTGAAAAGTCCAAATGTGATTTTTTTGTATATGTGGCAGGCAAGCTTACGTCATTAACTGCACCAACAGTCAATCCATTCATGTTTTCTGCAGGAGAGCCAATATTTGTGAAGCGGGTCTGAGTAGGATCTTGTGGGTCATAGAGACTCGTAGGCACACTGGGCAATTCTTCTTCTCCTGTCCAGTCAGTGTTTCCTGTTGCCGTAACAAAGAGAACATCGTAATAATAAGCAATCTCATCAAGCATTCTGGCATATGATGATAAATCACCATTTATCTCCATACCATTAGGTTCTGCTAACGATACATTAAAGATTTTGATGTGATAATGCTCAATGCCGTATACGATTTTCTGACGGAGTTTCGTGAGTGAGACTTGGCCGTTTTCGTTCTCCAAGGCTTGTATCGAGAACACACGAGCATGTGGAATTAGAGGGTCAAAGAGTGACTGACGGCCGAAGATGGCCAATGATGCCACGTTGGTTCCATGGCCACAGAGTACATTCATATTGTCTTCAAGACAAACACGCTCTACTATGAACGGGTTGACGGCTGGCACATCTCGGATACCTGTATCAATGATTCCGATGATGGGGAGAGAGTCTATATCAACATCTTCAATATCCAACGTTTGAGTAAACTGAACCATTTTGAATATAGTAGGGCTTACATGGAAGGTAGGGAATGATTGGATGGACTGAAATATATCCAAATTGTCAGCTATATACTGGATTTGATCCATTGATAAAAAGTTGGCCTCATAAAGCCCGAGTTGTGGAGATGCTTCAAGCAGGTTCTCATTGCCGACAAGACTCCTCAATTTAGACAATATCTGTCTTTTACTGTCATCATCTATGCTAGTCAATTGAAGGGTAGCTGCAATGTTGCCATCATGACCTGCATGTACGCTTACGATGTCATCAGAGGACAGAAGTGTGAATCTCTGAATAAGAGTCAGTTGGGCGTATTCTTCAGGAACCGCATCAATAATGGTGTCATCCTGCGCATATTCAAGGATACTTCCCATGAAATTATGGAACTTTTCCTCATTATCTACTCTTGCCAGCAGTTTCAAACCCAAATTGGTTCTACGCTCAAGAACCAACCCCCAGTCTCTTATCAAATCATCACTGAGAATCTTGTATGTCCAAATGACAATATAGTCATAGTGACTCAATAGCAAGCGTGGATCTCTATGCAGAATACGAAGGTTGTACTGCCTATTATATGAGGCGTGAAAGCGCAAGAAATCTGAACGCTGTCTGCGATAGTCTCGCCTTTCAATGATTTCTGTGTCATCAGTATCCTCATTATTATCTATGGGAGCACTGAACTTATAGACACCTTTTCCAATGCCTACCTCATTTAAAAGTTTAAGATGACTCTTTTTCATAACCACATTCTTTTAGCTGCAAAGTTAGTAATTTTATTTAAGATAGCCTAAAAAATACCGAAAATGTGATGATGGATGTAAGAATTATTAAAAAAGAGTTTGGGATTGAGCCGATTTGAATTTAAATGCGTATATTTGGGGCGAAGAAATAATAAAGGTGATGATATGGGAAAAATAAGGTCAAGTGTAGGAATATTGAAGCTATGTTTCCGCAGCTGAATAAGATGGTGGAGAGGAGAGATGCTATCGATGGTAGATGTAAGAGGTTTGAGTAGACTGTTATGCCTCTGTGTTTAAAAACAGAAAGAGACAAAAGAATAAGTATGGCAATCATGGAAGCTTTTATGGTTTGGGGACTACCAGTACTACAAAGTCTGGTAGCGTCTAGTATTAGTAACATTGCGTTGAAAGACCTATATTCTAACGACGGTAGTGATAATGATGCTTTTCGTAAAATAATGCGGGAGGCATTCAACGATGCTGTTAAGAAGACAAGAAAGGATGACAATGATGCTGTGCAAAATAGGCATGACGGAGGGACAGATTTGTGTCACTCGGTTCCGTGTCACTCGATAAATTGAGAAGTTTTTGGCAGATAGGAATGGTAGAGGTCATTATCAGAGCGACAAACGGGAAAAGAATGACCTCCGCTGACGTGGATGGGTGTGGTTTAAAATAGAGCTATTTTTATAATATCGAAGATTTGAAGGAAATGGAGAAATGGACTAATACCAAGGGGAATTTGTGTTTCCGCTTTACAATGAGAAAGACTTTTGAAAGGCTGTGGATTATTATATCTGCGGTCATTTTTTGTGTTATCATATGTGGAGTGGAGTTTTTTGTATATGGAAGTTATACTCTTATAGGTCCTATTATTTTTTTTCTTTTCTTTTTCTTTGTATGGTGGGTGGATATACCAGCTAGAGGTAATGAGGCGAAGATTAATAAAATTGTCCTTGAAATTATGAAAGATGCTGTTAATGAAGATGCTGAGACTGCAGGTTTGAAAGTTGTTAAAAGTCTCGTGAACCATGACACCAAAGGAACATATGGAATAGTGGAAGCAAGCACTCTTCTTGTTCTGTTAGATAACGGTGAAGTTTGGGAATATCCTATAATATATCATCGTTCCAAAAATGGAAGAGGTGCGTACTTTGAGTGTGAAAGAAATTGTACGGAATCAGAAAATCAAGTTCATATTAGAAAGATTCATCCTCAAATATGGAAACGTTTTTGGGGAGTGCTTAGACTGTCGGATAAGGCTTTGCTTGGTTTGCTGATAGTAGTTGTTCTGTTAATTGGTGGTCTATCGTTCGCAGGGATAATTTGGATGTTTGAACATTTTAAATGGTGGTATTTCCTGATTTTAGTAGGGTATGTAACTATTTGTACCTTGTCGGAATGGGTATATAGGAAATTACCATGTAAAGTGACGAATATATTGAGTTATATTGTTTTGATTCCGTTTTTCGTGGTGTATCTGCTTTTTGAAGTATCGATGCCTTTTGTAACTATCGTGGGAACGTATGTTATCGTTGCAATGATTGCTTTTGGAGTGCCAACTCTTCTCCTCATTGGGCTTGGAAAAACAGGGATGTATGTTCTTAGGTCGGAAACTATAGCCTTTATTGTTTTCTCGTTAGGGTCGATATTATGTTCAAATTATCACTCTATGACAAAGTGGATTATCCGTCATTCTCCATTACAGGACTGGGGGAACCATAGGTATGAATCCTATCGGCAAGAGTTGGCTTATTACTTAATACACCCAAGTAACATCGTATATGCATTGTATCTTGTATACTTTGTTTTCTTGGCCATATCTGGATTTGTTCAGATTCAAGACGGAGGGTATTTGATTTCTGAAGGCGGAGATGCGGCTGTGATTAAGGCTTTCTTGGTGTTTATAGCTTTTACAAATATGCGCTCTAAGCAAAAAGATGTACAATTGGATGTTAAGGAGTTGTTGCATAAGACGCTGTTGTTGTTTAAACATGATAAATAGAAAATGATGGAAAAGGATGACGAGAAAAATATTCTTACGGAGAGTGACGAGGTGTGACGGAGGGACAGGTCCCTGAAGTGAACCGTATATGGGGAGGATGCAACCGCTCCTCTGTCGCTCTTACACTAAGGTACGCTCGGACCATCAAAGGTCCGGCGTATTTTTTATGTCGGCTGGCGCAGGGATGAGAGGGAAGAGAGAAGAAAAACATATAATCTTTTCACTATTTAGATAAAAAATTTGGAGGGATAAAAAATTATCCCTATATTTGCAGCAGAATTATAAATATATAGATTGATATGCCTACAATACTCTTAGCGTTTGGATTGAGATTCTACTTCTATTCAGATGAGCACTTGCCTATCCACGTGCATATGGAGGATGATTATGTCAAAGATTGAAAAGGTTTGGTTTGACGAAGACCGTGTGTATGTTTTGACTGATAAGGGTGAGCAACTGAGCAGGCCCTTGGAGGCTTTCCCTGTTTTGAAGGATGCTTCAATACAGGAGAGGATGGATTTCCGTATCGGCAGATTTGGTGATGATATCCGCTGGGAGAATTTGGACGAGGATGTTCATATATCGAGTTTCTATGAGACTGCGGAGCCTGATCCGGAAAATGAGGTCGGAAAGATATTTAGGCGCTTTCCACAGTTGAATGTCTCGGAGATGGCGCGCTATATAGGCATCAACAAGAGTCTGCTGGCGAAGTATATCTATGGTATCAAGCGCCCCAGTGTAGAGCGCATGCAGCAGATCAAACATGCGATGCATGTGATGGGTAAGGAACTTGTGGCTGTGTGAAAAGGGTGACGGAGCAGCGGATGACGGAGGGACAGGTTCCGTGTCACCCTGCCTTAGTATTCTTTTTATCAATATTTCCGCCCTTTTCTTGTTTATAACACTACGGTAACTCAAAAAAAAAGTGGGTTACCGTAGTAAAATAATGCATTATTTGTTTTTTACTTTCAATAAAAAATACTATCTTTGCACCAAAAATATGCGTATCGAATATGGAGAATAAAAACATCATGGTGGGCAGGCATCAAGAAATAACACTCCTGCAAGAAATCCTCGGTTCTCCCAAGGCTGAGTTAGTAGCCGTTTACGGACGTAGGCGTATCGGTAAAACATTTCTTATTGATAAGATGTTTGATGCAAAATATGATTTCTATACTACTGGTATCTATGAAGGTACTCGTAAGGAACAACTGACTAACTTTGCTACTCAGCTTGGTATCTATGCAAAGAAGAAGTACAAGGTTCCAAAGGATTGGATGGAGGCGTTCCTTATGCTTCGCGAATATATCGAGACTTTGCTTGACAAGGAACGCATAGATATCTTCATTGATGAACTGCCATGGCTTGATACACCTCGTTCGCGCTTTCTTAAAGCTTTTGATCTGTTCTGGAATGGATGGGCATCGAAGCACGACAATATCAAACTAATTGTTTGTGGCTCGTCTACCACATGGATGACTAACAAGTTGCTCGGCGACAAGGGGGGCTTGCACAATCGAGTTACGAAACAAATCTATCTTCGTCCGTTCAATCTTCGTGAAACCGAGGAGTTTCTTAATTTGCGTGGCTTTGATTTATCGCGTCAACATATCGTAGAAACATATATGGCACTTGGCGGAACACCTTATTATCTTGATATGATGACCAGAAGATTGAGCGTCTCTCAGAATATAGATTTATTGTTCTTCTCAGAGAATGCGCCTCTCAAAAAGGAATACAACTTTCTCTACAAGTCTCTTTTTAAAGAGTCACGTCTCTATCGACGGGTTGTTGAGGTGCTCTCAAAACAGATGAAAGGAATGACAAGACCAGAACTTATTCGAGAAATAGGCGTCGATGATAGTGGCTATTTTTCCGAAGTTCTCGATGATTTGTGCAACTGTGATTTCATACGTAGTTATAGTGCATTTGGAAAGGCTGAACGCGATGTGATGTACCAACTCACAGATCTATATTCTTTATTCTATCTCCGGTTTGTGAAGAACTATCATGGTGGTGACGATCATTACTGGAGTCACATGGGACAGGATATTTCTATTTGGGAGGGGTATGCTTTCGAACAGGTATGCCTGCATCACATCCCTCAAATCAAACAAAAACTGGGTATTAGCGGTATCCTTACGAATGTATGTTCGTGGTCGTGTAAGCCATATATAGGTAAAGATGGCGAGGAGCATAAGGGTGCTCAAATAGATTTGATTATTGACCGTGGTGACAAGACTATCAATCTCTGTGAGATGAAGTTCACTAACAAACCTTTTGCAATATCTACAGAATATTCACAACGATTAATAGAACGACGGGATACATTCCGCGAGGTTACTGGTACTAACAAGTCCCTTCACTTGACAATGGTGACTTCTGCAGGTTTAGTTCGCAATGCAGGGTGGCAAAGTATCAATAATGAGGTAAATATCGACGATCTTTTTCAAGCATAGATAGAGGTGACGGAGGGACGGGTTAGAACATTTTTTTGAGGAAAAGTTTCGCTATATCAGAAAAAAGTTGTAACTTTGCATCGAAATAGCTGTTTCGGAAACGGTCATTTCGGAAGTTAATATGCAATAATACAACGGTTTACGATATGAGATTCTACGACAGAGAACAAGAAATAGCTTTCCTGAGGGAGACCAGGGATATGGCAGAGAAGGTGGCCCGCTTCACGGTGGTGACTGGACGGAGACGTATCGGCAAGACAACGCTGATCAGGGAGGCTTACAAGGATGAGCCCTTTGTGTATTTCTTCGTGGCCAGGAAGGCTGAGTCGGACTTGTGCGAGGCGTATCTGGAGGAGGTCTGCGAGAAGTTGGGTATTCCCACACTGGGCAGTAGCAGGCATTTCAGCGACATTTTCCGCTACCTGATGCAACTGTCGCAGACGAAGAGTTTTACGGTGGTGATTGACGAGTTTCAGGATTTCTTCCGAGTGAACAAGGCCATTTACAGCGAGATGCAGGACATCTGGGACGAGTACGAGAAGACATCGAAGATCAATCTGGTGGTGTGCGGCAGTATTTATTCGCTGATGCAGAAGATTTTCAAACACAAGAAGGAACCTCTATATGGAAGGAACACCGCAGAACTGAGGGTGAAGCCTTTCAAACCCTCTGTGCTGAAGCAGATTATGGCGGACGCGAAGCCCGACTATACGAAGGAGGATCTGCTGGCTATGTTCACCTTTACGGGCGGTGTGGCTAAATACGTCGGCCTGCTGGTGGATGGAGGAGCGATGGACAAGGATGCCATGATAAGGCATATCATCAGCCCCAACTCGACCTTCCTGAACGAGGGAAAGAACAACCTGATAGAGGAGTTCGGCAAGGACTACGGCATCTATTTCTCCATCCTATCGTGCATTGCCAGGGGCAAGAACACCCGCAGCGAGATTGAGGATGTGATAGGCAAGGAGGTGGGGGGATATCTGACCAACTTAGCTGATGAGTATGAGCTGATAAGCAAGCGGCAACCCCTGTTTGAGAAGAGTGCCAACAAAAATGTGCGTTATGAGCTGGACGATGTGTTCTACAGTTTTTGGTTCCGCTTTATCTTCAAGTACAGTTATATCATTGAGATTGAGAACTATGCTAAGCTGCAGGAGATTATCGATCGCGACTATAGTACGTTCAGCGGTCTGATGCTGGAACGGTATTTCCATCGCGTAGCAATGGAATCGGGCGAGTTTACCCGTATTGGCCGCTGGTGGGACCGTAGGGGCGAGAATGAGATAGATATGATAGCCGAGGACGAACTGAGCGACCGTGTGACGTTCTACGAGATCAAGCGCCAAGCGGATGAAATCAGCATTGGCGTGCTGAAGCAGCGGGCTGAGGTGATGCTGCAGGCGACGCACGAGTTCAAGAAGTATGACATCTTGTACAAGGGATTGTCAATGGAGGATATGTAAGTACTAAATATAGAAACCTAATTTAAGTTAATTTATGAAGAGACTAATTACAACAGTCCTGATGGCGGTTGCCATGGGAGGGCTGACGGTGGCGGCACAGACGACACTGCAGCGGGGAGAACAGGGCGCAGAGGGCAGGTACATCCTGACGTGCGGCCACGTGGAGATGGAGATCGACGCCAACAAAGGCGGAAAGATCCTGTCACTGAAGTATGACGACCGGGAGATGCTCTCGCAGCTGAGATGGCCGGAGGCCTTCGGTAGCACATTCTGGACCAGTCCACAGAAAGAGTGGAACTGGCCGCCCGTGAAGGAGTTCGACAAGAATCCCTACATGGTGGAACAGGATGGCGGGACGCTGAAGATGACCAGTGAGGTGTCGGAACGTCTGAAGTGTAGGGTAGGGAAGACCTTTGCCACGGACGAGAAGGACGGGGCCATCGTCGTGACCTACACCATCACCAACGAGGGCAGTGAACCCCGGAAAGTGGCGCCCTGGGAGATTACCCGCGTGGAGAACGAGGGGGGCCTGATCTTCTTCGACGCTCCTGTGGAGGGCATCTGGCCTGCAGGTCTGATGAATTTCAAGGCGGAGCATGGCTTAGCGTGGTATCAGACGGACCAGACGAACGAGAACCGCAAGGTGAACGCCGATGGCAAGGGCTGGTTGGCGTATTGTTCCCGCGGTCTGCTGTTAGTGAAGCGTTTCGACGACCTGACGCCTGAGCAGCCTGCGCCTGACGAGGCAGAGGTTCAGGTGTATGTGAACCGCGGTAAGGCGCATATCGAATTAGAGAGTCAGGGTGCCTATCAGCTGTTGCAGCCGAAGGAGTCGCTCTCATGGACAGTACGCTGGTATCTGAAACCGTTTGAAGGTGAGGCGGTGCCCTCGGAGGCGTTAGCCAAGCAGGTGAGGGACATCCTGGACCCCAAGTAGGGCTATAAAATCATAAGGAAAGAATAAGGGAATAAATAAATCCCCGCTCAGACTGAGCGGGGATTTTTTTTATTTACTGTTTGTCGAGTTCGGCGAGGTTCTCAGCAATCATCTCGTCGGTGACCGTGTAGTTCTGAAGGTCGCCCTTGATGAAGGCCTCGTACGACGGCATGTCGATCAGACCGTGACCAGAGAGGTTGAAGAGGATGACCTTCTCCTCGCCCGACTTCTTGCACTTGTTGGCCTCACGAATCGTGGCTGCAATGGCGTGACAGCTCTCAGGAGCAGGGATGATACCCTCAGTGCGGGCGAAGAGCATACCGGCCTCGAAAGTCTCGAGCTGCGGGATGTCGACACCATACATATAACCGTCCTTGATGAGCTGGGAGATGATCATGCCGGCACCATGGTAGCGCAGACCACCAGCGTGGATGTTGCTGGGACGGAAGTTGTGGCCCAGGGTGTACATCGGCAGCAGCGGCGTGTAGCCTGCCTCGTCGCCAAAGTCATAGCGGAACTGACCGCGGGTGAGCTTCGGACAGCTGTCGGGCTCAGCAGCGATGAACTCGGTGTTCTTGCCCTCAAGGATCTTATGACGCATGAAGGGGAAGGAGATACCACCGAAGTTTGAACCACCACCGAAGCAGCCGATGACAATGTCGGGATACTCACCGGCCATCTGCATCTGCTTCTCAGCCTCCAGACCGATGATAGTCTGATGGAGACCTACGTGGTTGAGCACAGAGCCTAACGTGTACTTACAGTTGGGTGTGGTGGTGGCCAGCTCGACAGCCTCGGAGATAGCGGTACCCAGAGAACCGGAGTGTGTGGGATCCTTCGTCAGGATGTCCTTACCGGCACGGGTGGACATCGAGGGAGAACCCTCGACGACAGCGCCAAAGGTGCGCATGATCGAAGAGCGGTAGGGTTTCTGTTGCATGGTGATCTTCACCTGATAGACGGCACAGTCGAGGCCGTAGATCTTCGCAGCGTAAGAGAGGGCTGCTCC